>PDWJ01000196.1_pt1 | contig 90222 bp, 80 predicted proteins | sample 1430881 | NCBI WGS metagenome assembly PDWJ01 (sample SAMN01162460, study PRJNA174530) | Oral metagenome, whole genome shotgun sequencing project. | biome: Marine environment; feature: Marine mammal; material: Swab sample of the gingival sulcus; isolation source: swab sample of gingival sulcus...
AAGACTCAATTCTTTTTGCGCTAGAAGCTCGAAAAGATTTATGTCAATTGCACAATTGAGTATTTTTGGTAAATAACTATTATACAGTATCTTCAGTAAACTACTGTTATTGGAGGTTATTTCTTGTTTTTTCATAATTGTTCCTCCATTTCATAAACTTATTTCTTGGTAACTGGCTTTAACAAGATGATGTTTATACAGCGATCAGTATGAAAGAACAACCCTGGTAAAAATTTCTACCAGTTCACCATCAAAATGGGTGTCGCTGCAACGGCGCATCTCCTCTACAGCTTCTTGCACAGAAAAATTACTTCGATAATTTCTCGGTGAAGTCATGGCATCATAACTATCGGCAATGGTTATGATCCGGGTAAGCGTATCTATATCATTACCTGCCAACCCATCAGGGTATCCTGAGCCATCAAGTTTTTCATGATGGTGTCGTATTATCTCCCTTTCCCTGTTCATGAAATGCAAGGGTTCTATGATACTGGCGCCTACTACGGGATGTTTTCGAAAGAGTTCCCACTCTTGTTCGTTGAGGGGGCCTGGCTTTTGAATACAGGAGAGATCGATAACAAGCTTCCCTATATCATGCATTTGAGCTGCCCTTTGTAAAACAACAAGATCATCCTTATCTAACTGGATAGCTTGACCTAGAAGGGTGGAGTATTCGGTTACCCGAATAGTGTGTCCGGCGGTGTATTTGTCTTTTTCCTCCATGGCTGCCTGCATACTGGACATAATCTGCACGGTTGTCTCTTCCAGGTGCTGGCTGTATTCCTTGAGAAGAACATTTTTCTCGGCAAGTTCTCTCGTTTTTTCAAGTACCTCCGATTCCAAGTTTTCTTTATACTGCTTTTCCTTTTGGATGTAACTTCTTTTTTCAATGGCCCTTTTCACTCGAACGTGAAAAATCTCCAAATCTTCTATGGGTTTGGTCAAAAAATCATACGCTCCTAGTTTTATCGATTTGACAGCATAATCCATTGATCCTGCCCCTGTTAAAAAGAGAACAGGTATATCAAAACCTAATTCATTGAGTTTTTCCAGGGTTTGAAAACCATTCAGGCCAGGCATATTGATATCCAGAATGATGACATCAAACTCATCGGTCACCTGTTCAAGCAACTCTGCACCGCTGGAAACAACAGTAGCTTCGTACTTGAAAAATGTAAGTATATTTTTTATGGCAGAGCGAACAAGCAGGTCGTCATCAGCAACAAGAATTCGTGATCCCATTGTTTTTAGATATAAAATATTTGCTCTTCGTTCACAATGCACTCCATGGGAACATCATGTGCACGTACTGGTACACGCGAAACTATCTGCAGCGCGTACGCCAGCCCCATCCGAAATCCTTTCTGGTTTTGTCGCGAAAAAAATTTATCATAATACCCTGCACCATAACCTATTCTATTGCCCTGCTTATCAAAAACAACTCCAGGTACAATGATAAGATCTATACTGTCAACAGGTACTTCCGCTGCTGTATACCTCTTCTTGACAGGTTCAGGTACACCCATATAGCCTGCTTTTACGTCTTTTTCTGGATCTGAAATCTGCACGGCACTCAGTCTCTTTTTAACAGGATCTACTTTTGGAACACAAAGTATTTTTTGATCTTGTAGAATAGTTTTGACCAGTCTGTTGGTCTGTACTTCACTGCGAAAATGTAAATAGGTAAATACAGTTCTCGCACTTTTGTATATGGCTAAACTTCGTATGGTTTCTGTTATAAAAACACTCTTCAGCTCCTGTTCCTCCAGGCTCAGTTTATCACGTAAGGTAAGGATTTTTTTCCGTAATGCCTGTTTCGTACGCATTTTTCATCACAGTATTTTTTTGTCGGACAAGATGATGGCCAAGCATCTGTACAAAGTATGCACAAGCATATGTATGTGATATCCGTGAACAGGGTATAATTTCGATAAACTGTTCACCCAAGCTCAGCCCAGGCCATGCCTGATGTAAAATTTTTGGCAGTGTATGAGAGTCTCCTCTCTTTGCTCTCCAAAGGCTGATCCGGGATGGTGAGCCTCCCCCCATATCCAAACCACTGAGCGGCATTTTTTTTGTTTAGCAAAGATGAAAGCAAAAGGATAAGCGGTGGCCTGCTCCTGCCAATTACTTTTTTGAATTTACAGAAAAGATGTTACACTAACTTTTTTTTTCAAGCAACTGTGGAATAGTGTAAAGGCTGGTGTCCCTGGCCCTGTTCAAGAGCCAGGCCACACAGGAGCCAAAAGAGCTATGGACTCCATAGGTGGATAACAGGGCAGAGTGTGTGGTTGTGGAAAACCCGGTATCAACTTCTATGGTACTGTTGTTTGCAAGACGCAGCCTAAGGCCAGAAGCCTGCATCTCTGTTACCTTGGGAGAAACTGCCAGGGCAATGGGAACCGGGACGAAGGAGGAGCAATCTAGGGTGGACGGCCCAGCTTGTGTTGTTTTTTAAACCCAGTACGTCAGGGCATGGTTCGAGAGATTATGCCGCCTGCAATATTCAGCACGACTCAGACCGCTTTGACGTTGTGCTTCTACCTGGGCTTTCCAGGGGTTGCCCATGATCGAATCATGGGCTTGTGGTCCATCAGGCAGGGAATACCTCCTTAAGCTAAGCTGAGTTGATGAGAAAATTCATCATGCCTCATGCCTGTGAGATAAAATAGAAGTACTTTATGAGGAGCTTACCCTCTTTCGCGGCATGGAAAACCTCCCTGAATTGTTAACTCAAAAAGGTCTGTCTCTACCAAATTACTCTCTGCGTCGCTTCTCTCTGCTTTAGGTGTCCGAATTGCTCAGGAATACGCAGTCCCAAAGAGAGAAGATATCCTCGGACCAATGAAAGTAAAACACCCTTGGCGCATATGCGCCAAGGGTGTTTTAGGGAAATGTTTGTGAGAGTTATTACTTCTTGCGTCGTCCTGTTATAGTCAAACCAGCAATGCCGCTTGCAAGAAGGAGAGCTGCCCCGGGCAGGGGAACCGCAGGGGGAGCTGCATTGGCTACGAAGGTGATATCTTCCATCCAATAATTCGTGCTCGGATAACCTGAGGCAAACGCTGATCCTGTCACCTGAAGGTTATAGGTTCCCGGCGCAAGGTAGTCCCAAGTATAAGTACTAACCAAATCGCTTCCGCTATAATATGGATCTTCTTTTACCCATGGAGTAACGTTTGAGGGAGCTGGGCCTGTGGTAAATTCTACCTCTGAGATGTCCACATATTCTGGGGAAAACATACCCCGATCATCCTTTTCCGACAGGGTAAAAGAAAGCTCGCCACCCGTCGTCAGCTGGAAAATAAAGGTATCATCGAAATCAGCTTCATACGCTCCTCCGACAGAGACAAGTTCTGGCTGAGAAAAAGATCGATAAATATTACTACCATCAAAAACAACATCAAACGTTTTACCAATCGCAAACTGAGCAAAGCATACCAGGGCGCCCAGGGTCAATGCGGTTATTCTCAAAATTTTCACTATATCCTCCTTTAAAAATTCGATGGTCTGGTACAAACGCTTGAGTTAAAAAATATCAGGTTTTTGCACCAGGCTGTCATTACAAACAGAGTGAAAAAATTTAGTCACCCCGAAACTATTCTTATATAATAAATTATAACAATCTGCAAGAAAAAAATACTATCATTTGATAAAAAGACTACAAAACAGAGGTATGTCACCTTGGGTGAGTGTCTTAATTATCAACAGACTGTGCCCCAACAGCCCAAACCAGGCGGTACCATCTTGGGCAGTCTTTGGCAACACAGAGACCCAGGTAGAATGAGGTGCCAGAAACTCCCATACCCTGTTTCTAAAAAAGTATGGAAAATCAGAGGAGGAAAGCTCAAGAATTGAGTACGGTTCATAAAAAAAGCGGTACCTTTTCAGGGTACCGCTTTTTTTATGCAGGTGACGAGTCATTACCTACATAGGTAACAAGAGTTTATTGCTGTCTTCGTTCCAGGAAACTATCAACCACCAGACGATAGCGAAAACTATAATCAACCCCAAGGTCCAACCGTATCCCATAACATCTGGGAGGTACACCTTTTTACCCAGCCAGCCGTTGGCCTCCACCTCGAAGGCTTTAAAAAAGGCTTTGACCAGAGAGTTGGAAATGGCAAAAAAAGGTACGACCAGCCATAGTTTTATCTGACCTTCACCTACACGCCAGAGGGTTCCGGAGCCACAACCACCTGCCATCATCGCGCCTACACCAAAGATAAAACCACCCACCACAGCGCCCCAGCCAAAGGTGGAACTTACATAGTATGCCGGATTCAAAACAGCGTCTCCAGAAGGGTGCACCGGGACACTGTACTTTAAAACAGCGGCTCCTGCCGCGACAATGAGAATGGACAGTGCAACTGAACGGGCCATGGTGCTGTCACCGGTCATATGTGGCTCACGGAATCCTTGAATCATGCACCAGCGGCCCCGTTGCATGGTGTACCCGATAGCTGCTGCAATCAGAACAATTCCACAAAGAGAGTTGATGTATTCTTCATAATCATCCGGCTCTATGGTCGCATACATATTGCAGCCCCAGATAAGAACACCTACACCCACGATACCGAAAAAAAACTGAACAGGATAGGGGATATTCAGTGTGAAGGATCCGCCGTCACCCCAGGAAATATGTTCCATTTCCTTGTACAGCAGCCAGAGCCCAAAAAGAGCACCAGGGACAAGACCTACCCACATGGCAAAACCGTTAGCCGCTAGATTACCGATGGCATTGTACATACCGCCTACGTTACAACCACCGGCAAGGGCGGAACCCAAACCCATGAGTATACCAGCGATGATAGCCTTTACGTACTCTCGCACAGGAGGGAAACGAAAGGCGAACTGTCCGCCGAGACAGGCGGAAATAAAAGCTCCACCTATCAACCCAAGACCTATAACCGACCCTGAGTTAAACCAGATGGAATGTTTGAGAATAAACTCGTCACCATCTGTTATTCCAACCAGTTCAGAAAGATCCTCTCCATAAACACCAATGCCGTACAGTATCCAGTCTCCCCAGTTGCGAAGAGCACCTACCGCACCCCATGGACGCCACCATGCCATGATCAAAATACTGAGTAACGCGACAATTATTCCAGTGGTTGCGGCATTCCACTCATCCTGGCAAAGGATCTTGTACAATTTTTTTATCTTTTGCCAAAACAGCTTACTGTCATCCATTTTCTGCCCTCCTTAGGCCCTCAAAAAAGTAAATACCTCAAGCCGATTCATACAAAAATAGAAAGATACATGTGCCATTTTATTTTGTCAATAATTTCAATTAATCAAATCATTATAACACAATATTGAACGTCCATTCATCAGGGCTTTTGTAAAAAAACTACTCTGAATGCCTTATACAGGGTTCCGGCAGTTTCCCCCAATATACGCTTCTGCTTTTTTACCATTAAAGAGCGAAGAGAGAAAAAGGTACTCTTTTCAAGCGAATAAATGGCGCAAATAAAAGAGTATTTAGTATTTACCAACCAGAAAAGGCCAATGGCTATTACCGGGGAATGGTTTCTATACCGTTCACTCGCACCCCGGCAAAAAATTGGAATCTGGCACCGACTGAGCTGATAAGAAATCCGGGCTATGGCCCATTTATAATTGGAAAATTCCTCCTCAGGATTCACCTTGACAAAAAGTTTTTTCTTCTATATTTATAAAAGCTTATTAGTTTGTAAAAAAGACCTTTCAACTGTTCTTTTATTCAGGAGGAAAAAATGAGTGATGTAAAAGTTGCACCTGACGGATTGGATGTAGCAGCAGTACTTGATGCAAAAGGCCTGAGTTGCCCCATGCCTCTGCTTCGCACCAAAAAGGAAATGGGAAAAATCAGTTCCGGTGAAATCCTTCATATAATGGGCACCGATCCTGGTTCCAGAAATGATATTCCCGGTTGGTGCGACCGCGCTGGCCACGAATATCTTGGTGAAAAAGAAGAAAGCGGATACATCAGCTTTTTTGTCAAAAAAGGATAATCGTTCTGTTTTTATCAACTAATAAATCCTTTTCAAGGAGGAAAAGCCAATGGCTGCTGATCCTAATAAACTTGGTATTTTCGTTACCAGTAACCAACACATGCAGCATATTCTCGGCCTGACCCGTGCTGCCGTCAGAGCCGGAAAAGAGGTCATGGTCTTCTTTACATTCAAATCCGTTCACCTTACCAAAAGCCCTGAATTTCTTGAGCTGACCCAACTGTGCAAAGTGGAGAATGTGGCCATCTGCGCGGACAGCTACATCTGCGAAGGTTTTGATAATATAAATGACATTCCTCCGGGACTGACCGACAAGCAGATGCGTACCCAGGCATTTCATGGTGCTATTCTCGAGGAATGCGCCAAATATATCGTAATGTGAGGAGAAACGGATATGGAATCACTGAAAGCCTATATACTGATAGCCAACCGTGTATTTAATGATGGGATTCGATCCGGTCTGGGTCTGGCTGTGGAAAACCATTATGCCTACCCTGTTATCTTCAACGGTGAATTTCCACGCATGTCCAATTACATGGCGGAAAACATCGCCTGGATAGCAGATATGGAAGGTGAAGTTTTTAGTTGCGGCGCGGAGGCACCGACTGATTTACCGGAAGGCACTGATATTACAAATATAACCTTGGAAGAACTTGGCGAAAGACTGCGCGAAGCAGATGTAATCATCCCCTACGGTCTTCCCAAACAAACCCATGAACCGCCTGCGGCATGTAGTGAATAAGGAGTACTCCCATGAGCGATGAAAAAATGAAAATTCTGCAGGTATACCGTTCCGAGCCAAACAGTGACGTACAGAAGCTGGTTGAGATCCTCAATCGAGATCGTGAGGCTGATGAGTTCAGGCTCTATGTCGATAAACCTAACTATGATACCCTGTTCCAAAAAATATGGACAGCTGATAAAACAGTTTGCTGGTGGTAAGTAACTCAGGTACAAAGGATAAACATCAAGCACTCTACCCTAGGGTAGAGTGCTTGATTGAGTTTCCACAGACCTGAGCCCATTGTTCTCCAAAACTTTTTATTGCAATTAAAATCGTTCAAAGACAACCAACTATCTCCATAATCCGATTATGGAAAAGAGGACGAAACTGACGTATTTTTTCGTTGGTTCTAGACGGATGGACCCTATTCGTCAGCAAAACTACCGCTATTTTCTTAACAGGATCCATCCAGAATGATGTTCCCGTAAAACCAAGATGGCCAGCACTCTCTGGTGAAAAATAGGTGCCACTGCTCGATATGCCCGGAGTTGGCCTGTCAAAACCAAGATATCGGGGTGAGCCACGGTACCAGGTTTGAAAAAGAGAAGAGAACTGGCTTCCTGCAAGTGCAGGAGAATGCTGTTTACCAATCCAAGCGAACAACATCTCTTCAACAAGTTTCATCACCCCTTTAATATTGCCGAACAATCCAGCATGTCCGGCAACCCCTCCCATAAGACTGCAGTGCTCATCGTGAACCTCTCCCTGGAGCAGCCTTTTTCGCCAGGTGCATTGCTCTGTAGCAACAACTTCTGCAGCCTTTGGCTGTGCACTGGCTGTCAGGAAAAACAGAGAGTCGGATATGGATAATGGGTCTGTAACCTTCCACTGAAAGTATCTTTCCAATTTTACTCCGCTCACTTTTTCTATTATATCACCCAAAACTATATATCCCAGATCACTGTATACTGTTACCTGACCAGGCTTGTTTTCCAGCTTCTCTGAGAGAATTGATTCAATCAACGATGTTGTAATTTGGAGGTGTGAAAAAGGTGGCCTATATTCTGTAAAATAGGTTTTATAGGCAGGTAAACCACTACAATGGGAAAGAAGGTGACCAATCAAAATGGTTCCAGTAACAGGGTTGCAATGCGGATAGAGATCTGCCAGGGGAGTATACAGTGTTAATCTTTTCTCAGCGACCAGATGCATAATACAGAGCGCTGTACACAGCGGCTTTGTCAATGATGCAAGATCAAACAGAGTGTGAGTATTCACTTGGTTTGCAGCAAACGTATAGTTTGTCTTTCCATGAGTATATACCCGGCTATATTTTTCATGTCCTTTATCAAGGCAGACCCCTGCGGCCACCGCAGAAAAAATTTTCTGGGTGCAACCCTGAATACATATCTTTCTCACTTCATGGACAACTTTTTCTTTACTGGCATTTTTTCTATTCATTCCAATAATAAATGATAATAACGACAACTATCCTAACACAGGGAGCCCCAAAGATCCTGTAAAGGGGGACCGAATACACATAAAGACATTGCTCAATTAGGTCACAAAATTCAAGGGTTTTGTGTACCAGAACCCACCATTGGATAAAACAAAAAACGCTCTTTGTATCCCTGTGACTGCTCGTTAAAAAAAGGAAGCCTTTGTGCTCGCGTTGCCGAGCGAGAATATGGTAGCCGATGGGGTGAGCTGGGTTGTTCAGTGGGGTCTTACCCGGCGCTATCTCGATAACAATACGGCCATTGGTGTTGACCAAATAGAGTACAAGAAGTGGCAACGGTATCTTACTTTGGTGTATCAGATTGACAGGCACTGCCGTCGACTCTTTTGGATGGGCAAGAAACGTCAAAAAAAGACTCTCCACGATTTCTGTGACTTTTGGGTGAGGAGCGCCTTGGATTGGTTTCACATTGTCGCAAAGCTGACCAAGACTCTTGATGAGGTTCGAGGCTCAGAAGTAAAGAAGCTTAAAGAGGAGGGGAAGCCAGCCTATCTCAAGAATTCGAGATGGCTTTTTCTCAAAAAGAAGAAACGGTTACAAGGCCAGGCGAGAAGGAGTCTGCGAGATTTACTCACGATGAACCTGCGTACAAGGAAGGCATATTTGTTCAAAGAGGATTTCGACCATTTATGGAGATATACATTTCTTGGCTGGGCAAGCATCTTTATTGACCAATGGACACCTGATGTGGTGAAACATGGCCGTTTGCCGGAATTCCAAATAAAGATGAAAGATCGAGGGAGCAGGCTCAAAAAACAATCTCCTTATACTCTGAATCAAGAAATATAAATAGTTTGATATTTTACTGTTTTTCGAGTATTTTTTACTCATACGTACCTCCGAAATTGAACAACTCTGTTTATAACCTGTTCAGGAAAGAGGGGACAAATTGTTGATAACTTGAATACAATATGAATCCACCTTTTATTCAAAACAAATAAACAACTGGATAATCAATAAAAATATAAAATAAATTAAACAGTTATTATCTTTATTAACATATAAACATACCTAATAATAATAATAAATATTAATATATAAGGATTTATAATTATGGCCTTTCAGTTTAATATAAACAGAGATGAATTACTCAAGGCGATAAGCGCACAACAAAATATAACGAGTAAAAAAGGAACATTAGCTATCTTATCCAATGTTTTATTGGAAATAGGCCATAACCAGGTAACTTTTACAGGGACAGATCTTGAAATCGGCTTAAAACAGACAGTACCGGCTGAGGTTATAAGCGAGGGGGCCTTGACACTGCCAGCCAAAAAGCTTTTCGAACTTGCCAGAGAATCTGCTTCAACAGTCATTTCCTTTCAAGAAGAAGAGAACAACTGGGTAGAAATACAAGCAGGTCCCTCCGTTTATAAACTGGCAGGTATGATCGTAGATGAGTTTCCTCTTTTTCCCGAACTTAACCAAGATAACATGGTTGTCGTTAACAGTGACGCCATGGCGGACCTTGTGGACAAAACAGTCTTTTCAATTGCTCAGGAAAAAGAAAACATGTATAGCCTCAATGCTGCCATGTTTCTCAAAAGCCGAGAGGATGATAAACTTTTTTTGCGTATGGTTTCATCGGACGGCCATCGATTATCCATTATGAGTAGAGAAGTCGATGAGAAAATAGATGATCTGTATGTACCTGAAACAACTCTTATTCCTAGGAGAGGTGTGCAGGAGATACGAAAATTTTGCGAAAACAGAGACTCTTTTTATTTTGGTATAGAAGAAAAACAGGCTTTTTTCAAAAGCGACAATGGTCTTCTTGTAATACGTTTAATGGAAGGCGTTTTTCCTGATGTCAATAACATAATTAATGCTATTGGACGAGAAAATATAATACAGATAAACAGAATACGGTTCTTGGAGAGTCTAAAAAGAATAAATCTTTTTACAGAAGATCTTTTTCATGCGATTAAAATGGAATTGAAAGATGAAAAAATGATTCTTACATCACAAAATTCTGATTATGGTTCGGCAAAAGATGAATTTTCAGTAAAATATGAGGGAAAATTTCTTTCTCTTGGTTTTAATTGTCGATATTTTATAGATACACTTCAGGTTATTGAGGGAGAAACTATTCAAGCTTCAATAAGTTCCAATGATAGTCCCTGTCTGATAACTTCTGATGATGACCCTGGTTTTCTTAGCATAATAATGCCTATGAAGCTTTAAATTTTATATTTCTATGGCCTTATTTTTAAAAAAATATAAGCATAGCTATTGTATTCTGAAATAATGTAAAGGTAGATTTAATAGATATGGTATAAGCATTTTCCAATTTTTTTGGAAATAGGTCGTAATATAAAAGTTCCATTGTACATGATATTTCTTAAAATGAATATTGTTTGATATTAAAAATATATCAAATATTTGTACCTATATAAAATATAATAAAGTAAATATATAAAGTTCATCAAAATTTTCGTTATTCAATCCTAAAAGCTATCAGTACAAGATAAAAAAAAATAGTATGTATTGGATACATGCAACTTGTTTGATACAGATGTACTATCAAACTATGTTTTTTTTCAACACTGATTTGAATAGCGCAACCAAAATCATTCTTCCTTCAAGTATATATATAAATCATAGGCAGTATATTCTCTAAGATTAAAAAATAGAAAAGTATAAGTACAAATGAATTGTTGAATTTTGAATTCAATCAACTTTATATTACTTCAAAGTATTGAAAGATTTTTTTTTAATACATAAAAGGAATACTGTGAGCGAACAAAATAAGTCGTCTTATGGCGCCGAACAGATCAAAGTTCTCGATGGTCTTGAAGCAGTACGAAAAAGACCTTCCATGTATATTGGTAATACAGGCGAGGAAGGTTTACATCATTTAATTTATGAGGTTGTCGATAACTCCATAGATGAGGCTCTGGCTGGATACTGTGATAGAATAAGGGTAACCATTGAAGAAAATTACGCCGTAACAGTTACTGATAATGGTCGGGGCATACCTGTTGATATGCACCCCACGGAAGGTATGACTGCGGTGGAGTTGGTCATGACCACCCTCCATGCCGGTGGTAAGTTTGATAACTCAACCTATAAGGTCTCCGGAGGACTCCATGGTGTAGGGGTTTCCGTAGTGAATGCCCTGTCAACAAGCGCCTATGCTGAGGTAAGGCGAAATGGTAAGAAGTACAGGCAGTCCTATGAAAAGGGTGTCCGTACCACTGATCTGGAAATGGTGGGAACCAGCGATAAAACTGGAACGACTATTCATTTTCTTCCTGATCCAGATATCTTTACAGAAACCACTGTCTTCAAATATGAGATTATCAAGAACAGACTTCGTGAGCTGGCTTTTCTTAACAAAGGGGTACGAATCTTTCTCAAAGACGAACGTACCGGTCAAGAAGACAAATTTTATTTTGATGGCGGTATTGTTTCCTATGTAGATTATCTCAATCGCAAGCGCACCCCCGTTCATCCAGAGCCCGTTTTTGTTTCTGGTGAAAGAGATCAGGTGCAGGTTGAAATATCTTTTCAGTACTTTGATGGCTATTCAGAACGACTTTTTTCTTTTGTGAACAACATAAACACCAAGGAAGGGGGCACCCATGTGGCTGGGTTCAGAGCAGCCCTGACCAAATGTATCAACAGGTATGCAAACGATGAAGTCGTCCCTAAGAATTTAAGGGAGAAAATGGGCGGTGATGATGTCCGTGAAGGCTTGACCTGTGTTATCTCCACCAGGGTACCCAATCCTCAGTTTGAAGGTCAAACCAAAACCAAGCTTGGAAATTCAGAGGTAAAATTCATTGTAGAATCTATCTGCAATGAAAAACTGTCTATATACCTCGAACAGAACCCTTCTGTGGCCAAACGGATTTTAAAGAAGGCTGTTGAGGCAGCGCGAGCGAGGGAGGCTGCCAGAAAAGCGAGAGAACTGTCAAGAAAAAAAGGTGGTCTGTCTGTGATGATGGCCGGTAAACTCGCGGAATGCCAAAGCAAGGATCCTGCCCAAAGGGAACTGTTTATAGTTGAGGGTGATTCAGCGGGAGGATCGGCCAAACAGGGCAGAGACAGGACTGTTCAGGCTATTCTTCCTTTGCGCGGGAAGATAATGAATGTGGAAAAAGCCAGGTTTGATAAAATTCTCAATTCTGAAGAAATAAAACAGCTCATAGCATCCCTGGGAACAGGTATAGGACGGGAAGAATTTGATCTGGATAAATTGCGCTACCACAAAATCATAATAATGACCGATGCTGATGTGGATGGAGCACATATTCGCACCTTGCTGTTGACCTTTTTCTATCGTCAGATGCTCCCTTTGGTTGAAAGCGGGCATATCTATATAGGACAGCCACCGCTATACAGATTGGCCAGAGGAAAAAGTGAGCAGTATTTTTTGGATGATGAGGACCTCAATACCTATCTCTATGCCCAGGCCAGCAGTCTTTTTTCTCTCCAAACCAGCCAAGGGGTAGAATTGTCTGGGGATACAATGGTGCTTCTACTGCAACGATTATCTCATTTTGAGAAACTCCTTGCTTACCTGGAACGGCTCAATATTGCCGACAAGATGGTTATTTTTCTGCTGGATGAGAAATTGCACTCTGCTGATCAGTTCCAAGACAAAGAATTTGTAGAGCAACTGGCAGAACGCATGGAACCCCTTCACCCTATATTGGGAAAAATTCACCCCTGCAGTTGGAGACCATCCTGTTATGAGGTAGATGTGACCTTCCGAGGTCAATCTATGTTGGTAACAACCCTGGGACCCAACATACCCCTTATCAATGAGTATCGGCAGGCATTGGATATTTATCCTCATATTGCGGCTTATCTCAAGGATTCCTTTACCCTGATACGATCAGGTACCAGCGGCAAAAAAAAGGAAGTGCAGGTGGAGGACTGGCGTCACCTTATAGAGGTTGTCCGTACAGCAACCTTTCAGGGCAGTCACCTGCAGCGCTATAAAGGTCTGGGAGAAATGAATGCGGAACAACTGTGGGAAACCACTATGAACCCTAATAATAGACGATTGGTTCAGGTAAAAATAGATGACGCTGAAATGGCAGATGATATTTTTTCCACTTTAATGGGGGATAAGGTAGAACCCCGGAGAGAATTTATTCATAACCATGCGTTGGAAGTTTCTGATCTTGATATTTAGAAGGCATTATACTGGTTGCCAACTTTACCCCTTTTCGGACGGTAAGGATTGACCCAATAGAGGCACTATGGACGCCAACAGCGGGTGCCTGAATTTGGCCAAACTGAAAAAGATTGCAAGGCAAGCAAAATTTTCAAAAAGATATTTTGGTAATCTCGTTAAAAAATTTGAGTAACCATACCAAGAGATAGAAAAAAAGGCTCGTTTTAGACTCAGGAAATACGAATGATAGATAGTTCAGATAGACAGGAAATGGAAAATCCGGTGATAGCCATTGAAAAAGAGTTACGTACATCCTATCTGGATTACGCCATGTCGGTCATCATCGGCAGGGCTCTTCCTGATGTACGTGACGGTCTGAAGCCGGTACACAGGCGCACGTTATATGCCATGCGTGAGCTGGGAAATACCTATAATCGGCCGTATATCAAATCAGCACGTATAGTCGGTGATGTTATAGGTAAATATCATCCCCATGGTGATTCAGCAGCTTATGACACCCTTGTTCGCATGGCACAGGATTTTTCCATGCGCTATCCCTTGGTGGACGGACAGGGTAATTTCGGCTCCATGGATGGTGATAGTGCTGCAGCCATGCGGTACACGGAAGCACGTATGACCAGACTGGATCAGGAACTGGTGGCCGATCTGGATAAGGACACCGTTGATTTTGTACCTAACTACGATAACTCTTTGCAGGAACCTTCTGTTCTACCTTCGAAAATACCCAATATCCTCATCAACGGCTCTGAAGGAATAGCTGTGGGTATGGCAACCAAGATTCCGCCCCATAATCTTTCAGAGGTTATTGAAGGCCTGATAGCTTTCATTGACAATCCGAATATAAGTATTCATGAACTCATGGAGTATATAAGCGGTCCAGATTTTCCCACTGGTGGATTCATCTGTGGCCGGGCAGGAATACGGGAGGCCTATGAGACTGGCAAGGGTGTTATTATAATGCGCTCCAAGACCCATGTTGAGCAAAGGAAAAAGAATGGGGAGTCCATTATCATCACCGAAATTCCCTACCAACAGAACAAGGCGGCTCTGGTAGAAAAAATTGCCCTGTTGATAAAAGAAAAGCGCATGAACTCCATATCTGAAATTCGCGATGAGTCAGACCGGCATGGTGTACGGATTGTTCTTGACTTGAAAAAAGATGAAATTGCGGATGTGGTGATAAACCAGCTTTTTAAGATGACACCTTTACAAAAAAGTTTTGGCATAATTTTTTTGTGTATTGTTAATAACCGACCTGAAATACTTAATATAAAGGAGATATTACAATATTTTATAAACCATCGCCGTACAGTGGTATACCGTCGTACTGCCTATGAGCTGCGGAAAGCGGAAGAAAAGGCGCATATCCTGGAAGGATTAAAGATTGCCATTGCTCATCTTGACGAGGTCGTCGAGTTGATAAAGGCAGCGGCCAATCCGGCTGCAGCCAGAGAGGAGTTGATCAAACGTTTTGATCTTTCTGAAATCCAGGCTCAGACTATTTTAGAAATGCGTCTTCAACGTTTGACCGGACTGGAGCGGGAAAAAATCATTGAGGAATACAACGAGGTTCGGGAAAAAATAGCCTGGTTACAAAAAGTACTGGGTGACGAAACCCTGGTCATGCAGATCATTCGTGAAGAATTAGAAAAGATAAAGGACGACTATGGCGATGTCCGGAGAACGGAAATTATCGATGCCCCGGATGAAATATTACCGGAAGATATGATAGTACCGGAGACCATGGTCGTAACGGTAAGTCACAGCGGGTATATAAAAAGAAATCCACTTTCCTTGTATAGGGCGCAGAATCGAGGCGGTAAGGGAATAAAAGCGATGACGACCCTGGAGGATGATTTTGTTACGAATCTCTACACGGCATCGAGTCTGGATACCTTTCTCTTTTTTACCAATACCGGTAGGGTATTCTGGCGTAAGGTCTATGAATTGCCCCTAGCTGGCCGCACTGCAAGGGGGAAGGCCATAGTCAATCTTCTGGAACTCGGAATGGATGAAAAAGTGGCTGCCATTCTGCCGGTGGCTGATCTGGCCAATGCTGACGACAGTCAGAGCGTTCTGACAGTGACTAAGCGCGGCAGAGTGAAAAAAACAAGTATTTCAGAGTATAAACGTCCACTGCGAAGGGGAAAGTTTGGTCTAACCATCAAAGATGATGATGAGATCATTACCGCTGCCATAACCTCTGGAGAAGATGAGATTTTTATAGTTACCAAAAATGGTATGTCCATCCGTTTCCATGAATCAAGTGTGCGTTCCATGGGGCGTTTGGCTGCCGGGGTCAAAGGAATACATTTGACAAGGGAAGATGAAGTTGTTGGTGTAGCTATTATCCAAAGCGATGACTCTATCCTCACTGTAACTGAGAACGGATACGGCAAACGTACAGCAGTAGCAGAGTATAAACTGCAAAACAGAGGAGGAAAAGGTGTCTTTGCCATTAAGACCAGTGAACGTAATGGCAAGGTCGTTGGAGCACGCACCGTCGACGATACAGACCAAGTTATGCTGATAGCCAACTCGGGGAAAATCATTCGCATGCCCATAGATAGTGTTCGTATCATTGGGAGGAATACCCAGGGGGTTCGTCTCATCAACCTGGAAGAAAATGAACAGGTGGTGGGCCTATCCATGTTGGCCAAAGAAGATGCGATCGAGGTAGAGGAAGCTCCAGAATCGAAATAGGGAAACATATCCGTGAAAATTGATAAAACGGCTGTTATAGGTGCAGGCAGTTGGGGAACAGCCTTGGCAATACACCTGGCAAAAAAAGGTGAACAAACCTGTCTATGGGGACATAGACAGGAGCATATGAAAAAGCTGCAGCAGGAAAGAGCGAACAACCGCTACCTTCCAGGTGTACAATTCCCGGCAAAGCTGCACATAGAAGCGGACCTGACCAATGCCGTTCAAAAAGCGGATTGTATAGTCATGGCTGTACCTTCCCATGGTTTTAGAAGAGTTTTCAGAGAAATTCTACCCCTGGCTGATGATGGCACAATCTTCGTTTCAGCAACCAAGGGTATCGAGTTGGAAACACTCATGTCCATGACCAGGATCATGGAAGATGAAACTCCCCTACAAAGAAAGATGTATTTTGGGGTTCTCAGCGGCCCGTCTTTTGCGGAAGAGGTTATCCAAGGTGAGCCTACTGCCGTTACCATCGCCTTTGCCGAAGAGGCTGCAGGGAAGGTGGTTCAGGAGCTTTTCTCCACGGATAAATTCCGTGCCTATACCTCAACGGATGTTATCGGGGTAGAAATATGTGGGGCATTGAAAAATATTATTGCCATAGGAGCCGGTATTTGTGAAGGGCTTGAATATGGATTGAATGCTCGGGCTGCCCTGATAACCAGGGGTTTGGCGGAAATAACCCGTCTTGGAGTTGCTTTAGGGGGTAATAGGCATACCTTTGCTGGCTTGAGCGGCCTGGGAGACTTACTTTTGACCTGTACAGGAAACCTAAGCCGGAACAGGACCGTTGGTTTAAAACTAGGTGCGGGAAAAACACTGGAGCAGAGCCTGCAGGAAATGACCATGGTTGCAGAAGGTGTTAGGACAACCAAGTCATGTTACAACTTGGCAAGGTCAAAAAACATAGAGATGCCTCTATTGGAGCAGGTCTACCAGATACTCTACGAGGGCAAGGAATGCCAAAGTGCAGTGCATGATCTGTTTAGCAGGGGCTTGAAGAGCGAAACCTGTTAGCCCGTCTTTCTCATGAACATCTGGTCTTGTTTAAGAAAAAAGATGGAAGTGCGGTTTGTGGGCAAGTTTACATTTCGATAATGCCGCTGCTCCTGATGTAGGGCTGCAAGGCCATGGTCATCAAGAATCAAGAGATCTGTTTTTGCCTAAGCAGTCAACAGCTCGAGGTAACGGCCAGCACCTTTGGCCAGAGCCAGGTCTTCAAAAAGTTTGTTCATTCGGAAAGTAGAGGCCACTGTGGCCTTCCCTGCAGGCCTTCCAAGCAAAGGCACAGGCACGACAAGACCTGCCCACTTCGCTGGGAGCAGTGATGATCAGATTGGTGTTCTTCCTGGTTTCCCTCACAGCCTGTTCCCGGTGGAGTATCAGTCCCAAGCGTTGTTCAAAGCTGAGGCTGTCGGTAATGTCCATCTCCAAATGAGCCATGTCGTGTGTCAAAAAAAATTTCATCCTTGAGATGTAGATTTATCAAACAATAACTCTTATAATTTTTATTTTCTTTATTATCAATATAATTATTGCAGAAAAACAAAAAGAAATTACTGCTGTAAGTGGAATAGACCACCAAACATTTCCCATGTTTACGTTTATTGAAAAGTAAACATATAACCTATCCATTACCAATATATGAATACAATATATCCCTAGTGTTAATTGAGATAAATACCTAATAATTTTAGCGAAAAGATTATTGATAATATAACCCGCTTTGTAACAGATATTATAAAAAAACAAAGAGGACATTATAACAAATATTGATGTGTAAACATAAAAAATTTCTGTAGGACTTCCATTTTTTTTCGAAAAAATATACGTGAAAAACATAATACAGAATACAGATATCATGTATCCTAATATATTAATAATATTATATTTTGTCACATTTCTTCTGTATTCGTATAAAAATGCTCCTGAAAAAAAATATCCGATATAATCAGAAAAATATTTTAAATTATATACTGAAACAATATTGGCTTTGATATCAAACAGGTGTGATAAAGAAGGTAGAGAAGAAACAAAAAACCAAATAAATAAAAATATAACTTTTTCTTTTATACTTGAATTAATATATATTTTTCTTAAAAATGGAGTAAAAAGATAAAGTCCAAAAATACTGTATAAATACCATAAATGAAAAAATACAGGTCCTTTTAATAGAGTCTTTATCCACCCCCAAAGATTCCCATAAGAAACACCATGGTAGTAGTTCCATAACATATAAATTATGGACCATGCAATAATTGGTGGAAGTAACCTTTGGACACGTTTTTTATAAAAGAGAAAAATATTTTCTTCTTTTGTTAATAGAAGAGCACCAGAGATCATAAAAAATATAGGCACGCTACATCTACTAAGTGAATCATAAAAATTACTAGCCCACCAATATTCATCAAATATGTAAAATTTATAACCTGATGTATGTAGTAGAACAACTAAAAAACAGGCTACTACTCGTAACAAATCAAAATTGACAACTGATTGCTTGTTCATTTTTTTCCTATCGGTCTGGTCAAGAAAGAGAGCTTTTCTTCCCCTTCCTTTTTGTTTCCACCTTACACACGGAGAAAATAAATCAGCACAGAGACACGCTGTGAGTAGGTATCAGCGATGTTATAGAGTATCTCTACCCCAGCAAGATCCTCAGGTAGAGGGGAGCGATCACCTTCTTGCCAGGCGGGAGGTGGAACATATATTTAGCGAGCTTGTTCTTCTTTAACAAGCGGCTTGGGTATGGCAAACAAAAGGAGAAGTTCGAGCCCGGCTTTCCCATGACCCTTTTGTCTTACTTGAAATAAAAGAGCCAAAAACAAATATCTGTGCTGTCCGTGGGCAGGTTCACATTTCAACAAGATGTGCACCCTGGGTCTGTCCAGGTGGTACCATCTGTGCCCGTTCAATGTATATACCCAAGGGGAACAAGTAATGAAAACTGCCAAAATTGGCACCACTTGGCCTGATGAGAAAACCGGGCAGGCCGCCGTTTCTCATCTGTTCCAGGAAGACTCTTCTTGATTTTACCAACCTTGAACTGCCCCTGCAGCGATTGTATACAGCGATTGTATGTGTCCCCACTGCTGGCCGGTTGCGGTAACCTAAGAAGGCCTGAAGAGTTTCCTTTTGGTATAAGGTTGTTATGCCCTGTTTTCAAAGGGTTGAAAGTTGAAAAACATCCCGAAAACGATCGCTGGGTACTAAAAGTCATAAAAAACGCGACCTACTCTTTATCACCACCAGCCTAACTATAGAGCCTCGATAATAAAGTATTGTTTTTTACCTTTCTGTACGAGCAGGTATGCGTCCTTTATCAGATCTAATGAGGTTACCGAATACTCCAGGGCGGTAACTTTAGCCTTGTTCAGGCTGAGGCCGTTACCTTTTATCGTACGGCGCACTTCACTTTTGTTCGGGAAAATTGCGGTTTCCGTGGCGAGCAACTCCACGATGGGCACCCCCTCATCAAGTTTGGCGCGGTCTATTTCAAAGGTTGGTACCCCTTCAAAGACGGAAAGAAAGGTTTCCTTGTTTAGTTTAACCAGGCTTTCCTTGGTGGCCTTTCCAAAAAGAATTTGTGAAGCTTCGACTACCTGATCATAGGCTGCTTGACCGTGCACCATACAGGTAACCTCTTGGGCCAATCGCTTCTGTAATGGCCGCTGGTGTGGGGCTGCCTCTTGTTCCTTTACCAGCTCGGCTATCTCATCCTTACCAAGGAGAGTAAAAATTTTGATATATTTTTCAGCATCGGCATCGGAAATATTGAGCCAGAACTGGTAGAAGGCGTAGGGAGTGGTGCGGTTAGCATCCAACCAGACATTACCACTCTCTGTTTTTCCAAATTTACCGCCATCAGCCTTGGTTATAAGAGGGCAGGTCAGGGCAAAAGCTTCACCGCCTTCTTTCCGACGGATAAGCTCGGTTCCGGTTGTGATGTTGCCCCATTGATCGGATCCACCCATCTGTAATTTACAGTTTTTTTCACGATAGAGATGGAGAAAATCTGTCCCTTGAACAAGCTGATAGGAAAATTCCGTGAAGGATAACCCCATTTTTGCTTCTTCGTTGAGACGTTTTTTAACGCTTTCCTTGGCCATCATGTAGTTTACTGTGATATGCTTACCAATCTCACGGATAAACGCAAGGAAACTGAATTCCTTCATCCAGTCGTAATTATTGACCAGCTCTGCAGCGTTGGCGGCATCGGATTCAAAGTCAAGAAATCTGGCCAGCTGTTTTTTGATACACTCTTCGTTATGGCGAAGGGTTGTCTCGTTGAGTAAATTTCGTTCTTCGGATTTTCCCGATGGGTCACCGATCATTCCGGTTGCCCCTCCAACCAATGCTAAGGGTTTATGGCCTGCGAGCTGAAAATGTTTGAGCATCATCACGCTCACCAGGTGACCGATATGAAGAGAATCGGCCGTAGGATCAATGCCAACGTATGCCGATGTCATTTCTTTTTGGAGTTGCTCTTCTGTTCCGGGCGTGATGTCATGAATCATGCCTCGCCATCGTAATTCATCAACAAAGTTCATGGTTTTGTACTTGTAAATATGGTTGAGGGTAACTGGAAAATAGTCCTAATGTACACGTTTATATATTTGAGGCGACAATAAAATGCTTTTTCGGGTAGTCAATTTATTTCCAAGAACCTACATCTAGGGCGTAAAATGTTGATTTTTAGTGACTATCTAGCCCGGATATCTCATGAGCATTTTGTTTTGTTTGAGAAAAATAAGATAAAAAGAGGTGTATGACCTGTTCGGAAAGACGGCTCACATTTCAACCTAATGTTCAGCAAAGGGTGATCTAGGGGTTACCGTTTTTGGCAGTTTTTTTGGCAACACATATATCCAAGTAGAACGAGTGATCCAAAAAATCCAGACCTGTTAAAGCATCCCAATTGGCAGTGTTTACTGAAAAAAAGGAAAAAAAGAAACTGCCAAGGAGATAATCATTGCTTGTGATACTGATCCTCTTCCAGAGGATGCTGATTGGTTATGAAGAGGCGCAAGGGGCTATAGATAGACGGAAAAATTGTGAACGGGCTTTCAATTTTATGAAAAATCGGCAAGGCTTGGAGCTGGTGAGGGTCCGGTTTCAGCATGCCCTGATGGGGCGTGTGAGGTTTACCATGATCGCTAGCCTGCTCGTTGAAATAACTGGATGTGCCGTTTAAAATGATAAAGAACGACCTCAACAACTTGAACAGCTGTAACCAATCACGGGGTCTGTATTTCTGCGTTTCTCTCTACTTCTGAGGTGTAACTGGTTACGGGTGTTTCAGAAGTGTTCTTTTTTTTTTGGAGGCAGAGAGGTTTCGCCCTTTTCCCCCGGTTTCAAAAGCATGACTCGGCAGGCTCGGTCTTTCAGATTACCGTTTACCTGATACCAGTCCCACTGGGTACAAAGGACCCTGGATAGAGCTGTACGTCCCTGATCCCAATACATGGTGGCCCGTGTCAAGAGCTTCCTGGTCGATGATACGACCCCGTATTTGATAAATTTGAGTTTCTCTTCTTTGGCAAATACCTTGGCAGGCCGTTAATATGACTGCGAAAGCCATTGCATTACGCAAAGAGTTGTCTGTACATTTCATCGTTGTAGCCAACGATGACCATGTTGCCGATAACCAAGGTCGGTGCCCGCAGGGAGCCGCTTCTGCCGAGAGACAGCTTGAGAATTTCCTCCTGGTTGTCACTTGAGGGGGTGAAACGGGAGATTTTTTTGCCCCTACCGATGAGGATTTCATGGGCAGAAGCGAGAATTTTCCAAGCCCCTTCCCGGTCTATTTTTTCTTTGCGCGCCTCAACCGCAGCGGTAATCGCAATCTTTTTTTCCGTCAACACAGCCTGTGCTTTGGTACAGGATGTTCACCCTTTTCTAAGGTAGGCCCAGTCTATGGTCATTGTTTCTTCCCTGTTTGTCGATCTGTTCAAGCGGTCAGGATTTTGTCGTTTTTGAGGTACCTTTGTACCCCAGCCAGATTGACCGCAACAAGTATGACCATGCTCAGTTTCGGGGGTGAAGAGCATAGCCGACTCCCGTCAGTGGTCCAGGATGCCCCTTGACGACTTTTTTGTTTTCTGCCAAAAAACGCTGTATTTTGTACTTATACCACATTTTATTTCGTATTGAAACAGGATGCGTTCAACATTGAGCACGTCCTCCAGGGAGGCGAAGTGGGGTGCCAGGATGGTCTATTGGTTCAGGTTGTGTCAGGTTTGGTTGTTTTTATGGCGAACATACACGTAGCTTGTTGGATGTGCAGGAGGTCATGAAGATACGCAACCGGGTTCGATGGTACCGGACGCATGCCATGTGGTTCAACGAGCCTGGTCGTTTTCCTCCCTGTGAAAAAAAGCCGAAAAAGAGTATACAACCTATGCTATGCATAATATGTGTCCATCCGGACAACCGGCAGGTCAAGGGCTGTATGGAAATGTAATCCTATCAAGGAGTATCAAGGAGGCATCATGCGCTACTCTACACTCTTCGGTGGTCAGAAAATGCCACTGTTTGGTCTTGGCACCTGGAAAGCAGGAAAAGGCGAAGTGTACCAGGCTGTTTGTGAGGCTGTGAAACAGGGATATACTCATATTGATTGTGCTCCCATTTATGGAAACGAACCAGAGATTGGCCGCGCCCTTTCCCACATCTTGAGCAGTAAAATGATAGAGCGCCGCAACCTGTGGGTGACCTCAAAACTGTGGAATGATGCCCATGCAGCGGATAAGGTGCAGCCTGCTCTTGAAAAGACCTTGTCCGATTTGCGGCTTGACTACCTGGACCTCTATCTCATCCATTGGCCGGTTGTTTTTGCCCCGGGTGCCGGGTACCCTAAGACAGGAGAGGGGTTTTTGCCGCTTGAGCAACTGCCGATCAGTGCCACTTGGCAGGCCATGGAAGCATGCGTTGACAAGGGGTTGGCCAGGGTGATCGGTGTCTCTAACTTCAGCATCAAAAAATTAGATCGGCTGCTCGAAACGGCCAGGATACTGCCTGCGGTCAACCAGATCGAGCTGCATCCGTTCCTGCAGCAAAATGAAATGATTCGTTACTGCCAAAAAAAGGGTATTCAGCTAACGGCTTACTCCCCGCTTGGCTCTCAAGATCGACCCAAGGGGCTGAAAGATTCCCGGGAACCTGTCCTCCTGGAGCACCCGGTCATTCAAGAAACTGCGGTTAAGCATGGGGCCACTCCGGGACAGGTACTGATAAGCTGGGCCATTGCTAGAGAGACTGCGGTGATTCCTAAGTCCGTGCATCCCGAGCGTATTAAGGAAAACATAGAGGCCCTGGACCTGTGTCTTGATCAGGATGATATGAATACTATTGCCTCTCTGGACAGACATTTCCGGTATGTGACCGGTTCCTTCTGGCAAGTACCAGGGTCTCCCTATACAATGGAAAACCTTTGGGATGAATAACCCCCAGGGTCCGTGCATATTGAAAGTGAAAGGCTGGCTCTCGTCACCCCTGGCTGCATCGTTTTGGCTGTCATTGTTCGACCCATATACCCAAGGAGAACGAGGAACCAGAAACCACCAAAGCTGACACCGTCTGAGCAGATACGAAGTCCGGGCTATGGCGAACCCCTGTGTCTGTCCCAATGGGAAACAGGGTGTATGGAAGTGCCCTGGCAGAAAAACAATACTAAAACGTATGATACAAATAGAACAATATGTGGGGCAAGGGATCTCCGTTGACCGTTTTCATGCCCAGGGGGGGCAGGGATGGTGCCTGCTTGGTCCCAACGGTTCGGGAATAGATGCCCTGGCAGATTTGCTGGCCGGATACGATATTGAGGGTACTTGGAAAACCTGTACCCTGGCTGAAGAGACGGGGTATATTTCTTTTGCCCGGCAACAGGAGATTTACGAGGCAGAGTTGCGCAATGATGAGACTAATTTCATAGGTCGGCTGGATCCGGGACGACCGGCGCGGGATTTTATCCGGAGTATGGACCAATATACGGACCTGATCGCTGCCTGTAACATGACCAGCGCCATGGATACGGGATATAAGCACCTCAGTTCCGGGCAGTCCAGGAAGCTCGTTCTGCTGAGTGAGGTCTCCAAGGGTAAGGCCTGTTTGATCATGCAGACCCCCTATGAGGGCATAGATCAGCAGACCAGGGGCGAGTTCGATCGTCTTTTTGCCCTCTTGATTCGGCAAGGTACCCTGGTCATTGTCACGGTTCATACCTGTGAGGATCTGCCAGGGTGGGCCACCCACGCTGGGCTGGTCCAGAATGGCATCTTGGTTGTGCAGGGAGAGGTGGAGCATGTGCTGCCAGATATTAGGCACCAGTTTCAGGTGGAAAAAAAGTTTACAGCTACCTCAAAAGACCTGGAAGACGACAAACCGGCTGGTTATTCGGAGGGTGCGGACAGACCGCTGGTCCAGTTGCGCAATGGGTTTGCTTCCTATGGCGACACGACTATTTTTTCAGGTATCAGTCTCTCCATATACCCAGGGCAACACACCTTGATAACCGGCCCTAATGGGTGTGGCAAATCAACCCTGATTCAGTTGATAACCGGAGATCACCCCATGTGCTACCGCAACGATTTGCAGATATACGGCAGAAAACGGGGAACCGGGGAGTCAATATGGGATATTAAACGTTCCATGGGGATTGTCAGTTCCGAACTGCACCGGAGCCATCGTATCCCGGGCAGTGCACTGCAGGTGGTGCTTTCTGGACTGTTTGATTCCATTGGCCTCTATACCCAACCGACCAATGAACAGGTGGCGCTCTCCAGAAGGTGGCTTGCCCGGGTCGGTATGGCCGACGATGCCCGTACCCCATTTCGTCAGTTGACGTATGGCGAACAACGCCTTCTCCTGATCGGGCGTGCCCTGGTCAAAGGACCCAGACTGCTGATCCTTGATGAACCAACCCTGGGGCTGGATCATGCCAACCGAATGGCTATACTGGATTTCCTTGCTCAGGCTGCAGGGGAAGGGCTCTGTACTCTTATTTATGTCAGCCACCGTCAGGATGAGTATAGGTCCTTTTTTCAGCAGCATCTTGAGATGCCGTCCCTTTGTACCCATTGACCTGAAACTTGTATGGCGCCGACATTGTTTCTGTGGTGTTCCTGCTTGCAGCTCCGGTCACTTCCAGGATCACGGTTGCTGCTTAGTGGGAGGAAGACCTCCCGGAACGGCAGTATGCGCCCTTTTCGTTTGACAGTCGGCAGGCTATTACGTATAAGAAAAATTCTTGTACCGTTGCCTTCTCTTCAAGAAACAGAACAAGGCGTATAATTCCGATTATCGACCACAGGAGGTTTTCATGCGATTTGTAAAAGTGTTTGTCCTGTTCCTGTCTGCCTTGGCAGTCACTGTTCCCCATGCGGTAGGCAAGGATCTGCATGTTGGTTTTGTCTATGTTTCACCCATTGGAGATGCAGGGTTTTCCTATGCCCATGATCAGGGCCGCCTGGCCGTGGAGAACATGGAAGGGGTGCAGACACACCCTGTGGAGGCTGTTAAAGAAGGGCCGGATTCAGAGCGGGTAATTCTCAACATGGCGCGGAAAGGGTATGATGTTGTCTTTGGGACCAGTTTTGGCTATATGGATCCCATGCTCAAGGTGGCCGAAAAGTACCCCATGACCGTGTTTATGCATTGTTCCGGGTTCAAGAAGGCAAAGAATATGGGCAACTATTTTGGCCGCATGTATCAGGCCAGGTATTTGACCGGTATGGTGGCTGGTTCCATGACCAAGTCGAATATACTGGGCTATGTGGCCGCCTTCCCTATCCCTGAGGTCATCCGAGGGATCAATGCTTTTACCCTGGGCGCCCAGGAGATCAACCCGGCCGTTTCTGTCCGGGTGGTGTGGACAAAGACTTGGTATGATCCGGCTACGGAAAAAGAGGCTGCCAAGTCATTGCTTGATGCCGGAGCAGATGTCATTGCTCAGCATCAGGATTCCCCCGGTCCTCAAGAGGCTGCGGAAGAGAAAGGGGTGTACTCCATTGGGTATAACTCGGACATGAGCGCATTTGCTCCAACTGCGCATTTGACCTCTGCGGTCTGGAATTGGGCTCCCTATTACACCAAGGTGGTCAACGAGGTCAAAAACGGGACATGGCAATCAGGAGCAGACTGGCTGGGCATGCAGGACGGTATTGTGGATCTGGCTCCTTTGGGCCCCATGGTTCCTGAGGCGGTGCAGCAGAAAGTGGCAGCTACAAAAGCGGCCATTATTGCTGGCAAGGAAAAGGTTTTCACGGGACCAATCAAGGATCAGTCCGGGGCTGTCAAGCTGGCTGAAGGTATCACGGCCACGGATGAGGAAATGCTGGGCATGACCTGGTTTGTCCAGGGAGTGGTCGGCACGACGAAATAAGGCATACCCGGAATATACTGAGCTGATGCTAAGGTTTCGCGTCGTACATAGACAGGAACGCCTGGGTTGGCGTTCCTGCTTTATATTTTTAGGGGCAATCGGTCTGTCCCTGGTTCTCTGTGCGCTGCTGCTTGCACTTCGGGGGACTCCCCCGCTGGAGGGCATTCTGGTATTGTTTCGGGGTGGATTTGGTTCCCGATGGGCACTGGAAGACAGCCTGCTCAAGGCGATCCCCCTCTTTCTCTGTTCCCTGGGGGTAGCCACCGCTTTTCGCCTGCAGATATGGAATATTGGGGCGGAAGGACAGTTCGGACTTGGGGCTATAGGGGCTGCCTGGATAGCCTTACGGTACCCGGATTTACCGGGCTTTTTTCTCTTGCCCCTCATGATTGCAGCGGCCTGCGCGGCAGGAGGCGTTTGGGGCCTTGTGCCGGCACTTTTGCGCCAGAAACTGGGGACCAATGAGATCATTGTTACCTTGATGATGAATTATATTGCCATCCAACTTCTGGATTACCTGGTCTACGGAGTATGGAAAGATCCCACCAGTTTCGGTTTTCCAATGACCCCAACCTTTTCAGACCAGGCAATACTCGGTCGTATGGGGGATTCCACGATACACTGGGGCGTGGTTCACTGCCTGGTTCTGGGGGTGCTCTTCTGGATTTTTTTCTCATTTACCCGTACCGGGTTTGAACTCACAGCCAGTGGTGACAGTGTTCGTGCCGCCCGGTATGCGGGTATTCCCTATGACAGGCTTGTCGTCCTGGTGATGGTGCTGAGTGGCGCCCTGGCCGGTTGGGCCGGGTTCATAGAAGCTTCTGGTACGTTGAACCGGCTGCAGCCCTCTCTCATGGTGGGCTACGGTTACACAGCCATTGTGGTTGCCTGGTTGGCCGGTCTCACCCCCCTGCGGATAGGGGTGACCTCCTTTCTCCTGGCCGGGCTGCGGGTCGGGGTTGAAAATATGCAGCTTGATCTTCAGGTCCCTGCGGCCTTTGGCAATATCATGGAAGGGCTTATCCTGTTGATGGTGCTCGCGGGCGGCTTTTTCGTGCATTATAAAATCGCTGCGGTGCAATCGATATGACCCTGGATATGCTCATTCCGCTGTTGGCAGCGGCTGTTGTTTCCGGAACCCCGATTCTCTATGCCACTCTTGGAGAGATGATTACCGAGAAATCCGGTGTGCTCAACCTTGGGGTCGAGGGCGTCATGATAGTGGGCAGCCTGGCCGGGTTTCTGGTAGCAAAGACCACGGGGAGTCCGGTACAGGGGTTTGTCGCTGCCGGCTTGGCCGGTGCCATGATAGCTTCCTTGCATGGCGTGGTCTGCCTGGTTTTTCAGGGGAACCAGGTCGTGTCCGGTTTGGCCCTGACCATTGTTGGGACCGGTCTGGCGAACTATCTGGGGACCTCCTATGTGGGCCAGTCGGCCCCTGGCTTTGCTCCGGTTTCCATCCCCTTTTTGGCAGATATTCCCGCCCTGGGACCGGTTTTGTTTCAGCATGATCCCCTGGTGTACTGCAGTTATATTCTGCCGGTCTGTCTGTGGTTTTTCTTGTACAAGACGCGATTTGGCTTGGGAATGCGCGCTGTGGGAGAATTCCCCGAGGCTGCTGCTGCCGTGGGTCTGAACGTACTGCAGTACCGCTGGTTTGGTATTTTGGCTGGTGGTTTCTGTATTGGCCTGGGCGGGGCCTACCTTTCCCTGGCCTACACCCATTTGTGGACCAACACCCTGACCGGTGGCAGGGGGTGGATAGCGGTGGCGTTGGTTATCTTTGCCTTCTGGAGGCCGGGAAGGGCTGTCTTTGGGGCGTATCTCTTTGGCGGGATTATGGCGCTGCAGCTGCGCATGCAGGCGGCAGGGACACAACTGTCGTCTTCTCTTCTTTTGATGTTGCCCTATGGCCTGACCATCGTGGTTCTGATTCTGTCTTCCCTGAAACAGACGAGAACAGGTGAGCCCGCAGCGCTGGGGATAAACATGGAACCAATAGATTAAGCACCAGGAGAGCAGGAGGAGCAAGATAGCATGGCCGAAAAAAGTGTCTACACCAAAACATACCCCATTTCCTGGGAGCAACTGCACCGTGATTCCAAAGCCCTGGCCTGGCGGCTGCTCAGCCAAGATTATTTTACAGGCATTATCGCCATCACCCGTGGGGGGCTTGTGCCAGCGGCCATTGTTGCCCGTGAGCTGGATATTCATCTGGTGGACACCATCTGTATTTCCAGTTATGACTGGAAAGATAAAAAAGGTGATCCTGAAATACTCAAGTCGTTTGCAGGCGATGGAGAAGGGTACCTATTGATTGATGACCTGGTTGATACGGGCCGGACTGCACAGATTGTCAAACATATGGTCCCTCGGGCGCATTTCGCCACGGTGTATGCCAAGCCGGCAGGGCGGCCGTTGGTGGAAACCTATATTACAGAGGTGAGCCAGGATACCTGGATTCTTTTTCCCTGGGATTCCGAGTCCCGGTTTGTGCAGCCCATGGCCGACACACGCAGAACCTGAGCAAAGGTGAACCACCAGCATTCTTCGGGCTTTCGGTGGTGCTGGGGTGAATATTGTGTAAAAAAGTGCGCTGGCTCAAAGAGATCACAGAGGCCTGGTTTTGTCTCTTTTTTCTCAAATGAGACAAAATGTTCACCGGAAATCCGGGGGAGGCTGACGCGCAGGGGCTCTTATCTGTCAGCCTGTCTGCACCGTACCCAGCTACCAGCGAACGCGGATCTAAGCCTGGTTGCTGTTTCGGTGCTTTGTGTCGAGCAAGAGAAGGTGTTTTGAGAAAAGGTGCTATCATTGACCGAGCTGATTCCACGCATACGACTTGAGGGGATTTCCAAGAGTTTTGGTACGGTACAGGCTAATGTCGATATCAACCTGGAGATTTATACTGGGCAGGTGTTAGCATTGCTGGGGGAAAACGGGGCTGGCAAGTCTACACTCATGTCCATTTTGGCGGGTCGACTGCAACCTGACAGCGGTGCCATATATCTTGATGGCCAACGGGTAGCCTTTACCGGGACGGATCGAGCCATCAAGAGCGGTATTGGTATGGTGTACCAGCATTTTAAGCTGGTGGAAGCGATGACTGTGGCGGAAAATGTGTTTCTGGGTATTGCCGACCGCGTTTTTCTTCGCAAAAGTACCATGTATCAGGAGGTGTGGGCACTGGCTGAGCGGTACGGCATGAGTGTTCGGCCAGATGCTGTGGTGCATACTCTTTCCATGGGCGAAAAACAGCAGGTTGAGATTCTTAAACTGCTGTATCGCAGCAGTTCGATCCTGATCTTTGATGAGCCGACGGCTGTCTTGACTCCCAGTGAGGCGGAGGGATTGTTTGCGACAATGCGGCAAATGACAAGGCAAGGCAAAGCCGTGGTGTTTATCAGTCACAAGCTCGATGAGGTACTGCGTGTCGCCAACCATATATCTATCCTCAAACGGGGTAGGGTGGTAGGCTCCATGCCCCGTTCGGCGGTTAGCGGCGCGGCGGAGCTGGCACGACGGATGGTCGGGCGGACAGTTCTTCTTGAGGTTGACAAGGAACCGGTTGAACCACGTCAGACGGTTTTGAAGATGAGTCAATTGGGCGGTTCCGGTCTGGAGAGCGTAGAGCTTGAGGTGAAACAGGGAGAGGTCCTGGGCTTGGTTGGTGTAGCTGGCAATGGACAAAGAGCCCTGGTGGAAATTATCTGCGGTCTACGCAAGCCAGAGCAGGGAGCCGTCCGTCTTTTGGGTCGGGATTGGAAAAAGTTTTATAGCTGGAACAGCCAGCGGCACAAGTTGAGCTATATTCCAGAAGATCGTCTGGGGCTGGCAACGTGCAGGGGATTGGATCTGGTGGACAATTTCTTGTTGACCACAAGAAAGAGTTTTTGCCGTGGACCCTGGATTCTGCGCCGTCAAGCCAGGGAAAAGGCGGAAGCCCTTATAGAAAAATTTGATATTCGACCGCCGGAGCCAGGCGCCTTTGCCTGGCAGCTTTCTGGAGGCAATTTGCAGAAGATGGTGCTGGCCCGTGAGTTTTATCGCAAGCCGCACCTCATCATTGCCGAGCAGCCGACCCAGGGATTGGATATTGCTGCCGCAGAAGATGTCTGGAACCTGCTTTTGAAGGCCCGGGAACAGGCCGGCATCCTGCTCGTGACCGGCGATCTTTCCGAGGCTCTGGCCCTTTCTGATCGCATTGGAGTCATGTTTGCCGGGACCATCATCGGGTTTGTCGATGTCGATGACGCAGATCAGGTAGACAGAATACCTGAAATGATGGCAGGCATTCGCCAGGAAGAGTGACCTTGTTATCCGGTCTGAACGGATTGAGCGTCCACGGGGGATCGTACAAGGTGCCATGTCTTTGGCCTGGTTTTCAAGGCGTGCCAATAGCCACAGGTGTTGTCCGAAGAGCTTATGAATGTTTTGTCTCATCTGAGACAAAAAGATGTGCAGATAAATATAGGGGATGCCTGTGAGCAGGCGTACATATCGACAAAATGGGCACCAGTTGACAGCCCGGATGGACCTCTTCGGTGGGGTTTTAACGGCAAAGAGAAGGGGTATCGGAGTTTTTGGGTATCTGTTCACTGTCAAAAAGAGTACATGCGGCACTGTTTGAGCTGCGGAGAAATTCGGACGTATACATCAAAAATGGGGGGAACAAGATGATTGTACAGTACAAAGAGTATTATCCGATTGTGGGAAAGGGCGGCTGGGTTGCACCGACAGCGACGCTGATCGGTGACGCGGAGCTTGGTGAAGATGTCTCCCTGTGGTTTGGAACGGTGGTCCGTGGCGACGTGCACAGTATTAGAATCGGGGCCAGGACCAATATCCAGGACAACTGCATGGTGCATACCACCAATGAACAGGGTCCGAAACATGCACTGGATGAGGGGTATCCTGCCATCATAGGTGCTGAGGTAACCGTGGGGCATAACGTCATCCTTCACGGTTGTACCGTAGAGGATGCCTGCCTGATAGGAATGGGCGCCATTATCCTGGACGGAGCTGTCATCGGTCGAGAGTCCATTGTGGGGGCAGGGGCTGTGGTGACAGGCGGCAAGGTGTTTCCCCCCAGATCAATGATCCTGGGTGCACCGGCCAAGGCCGTGCGCGAAATCAGTGATGAGCAGGTGGCCGGTATTCGGAAGTCCTGGCAAGGGTATGTCGCTTTGAAAAACGAGTATCACCAGGCAAAGGTGGGGGACTGCTTTTGATACGATTCCTGTCTTCCGCCTTGTTCATTGGCTCAGGCGGTTGTAGACTTGGTGGTTTTGGGTACGATAGTAGACGGGCATATGGGGCTTGCCACCATGGTGCCGAAGATGGTGCCGCATGAGTTGAGCTTGGGGGGCGCATTTTGCCGAAATGTGTGATTCCTACGACCACCACATTCCTTTGTTTGGATAGAGTGTTGGTACCCGAGACAAGATGTTTGTGCAAGATACGGGGTAAGGCACCCCGTATCTTGCTGTTCTTGAACCGTATGTATACGGTTCAAGCCGGACGGGGGGATGTGATACCGTTTAGGTGGTGACAATGCTGTTTTGGTCACCGTATTCATTGGCACGGTAAGAGTCCGCACCGCTGTCGTTCACCCAGAGGTTGCCGTCCAGGATATACCGGAAAGCGTAGGAGGAATCCGGCTTCAGGGAAAGAGTGATGGAGAAGCTGTTGTCCTTGAGTTTTTTCATTGGTATCCCGTCCTGGGACCAGGCGTTGAAATCACCTGCCAGCACAGCGGAACCAGCGCCCTCCTCATTGGCATACTTAAAGGTGACCCTGCAGATTTTTCCTGTTTTTGAATAGTTTTTCTTCAGCATACTATTCTCCTTAATCATGATGGGGTGGAAAAGAGTACTCACCCGCATTTCTCATGAACAATTTGTCTCGTTTTATGAAAAAGAGACAAAAACAGATGGGGTGCTGTCCGTGGGCAGGCTCAACTTTCGACCCAATGTGCCCCAAACACTGAGCCCAGGCGGTACCACCTTTGACAGTCTTTTGGCAGCCCATATACCCAAGGAGCATGAGGTCCCAAAATTCCCATACCTGGCATCACCTGAGCCGATGAGACATCCGGGCTCAAAACATCTCCTGGTAGTATAAAACTGTAGGAAGAGTTCCTAATCAGGTCAATTGCAGAATGCAGAAACAGACAAATAAAATAAAAATTCCTGAGTTGCTTGCACCTGCAGGCAACATGGACAAACTGGTTACGGCCATCCATTATGGAGCTGATGCCGTGTATCTGGGGGGGAAAGAGTTCAGTCTGCGGTCCCGGGCCGCCAATTTTGACCTGCCTGCTCTCCAAGAGGCCGTTTTGTATGCCCACGATCGAGGTGTACGGGTGTACGTGGCTGTTAATATTTTTGCCCACAATCGCGATCTGGCAGGAATGGAGGCATACCTGGCCTCTTTACGGCATTGCGGGGTCGATGCTGTTATTGTGGCTGATCCAGGGGTTTTGAGCATGGCCCGACAAGTTGTCCCGGATCTGTCTGTACATCTGTCTACCCAGGCCAACGTAACCAATGCAGCCAGCGCCGACTTTTGGCGGGAGCAAGGGGTCAGCCGTCTGAATCTGGCACGCGAACTGGGCTATGAAGAAATCCAGCAGATCCGGCAGGCCACCGATGCTGAGCTGGAAATTTTTGTTCATGGGGCGCTGTGCATCTCGTATTCGGGCAGATGCATGTTGAGTACCTATATGACCGGGCGTGATGCCAACAAGGGAGACTGTGCCCACCCGTGCCGCTATTCCTATAAACTGGTCGAAGAGAAACGGCCCAATGAATATTTCCCCATAGAAGAGGATGATCGGGGCACCTATATTTTCAATTCCCAGGATTTGTGTCTTCTTGGCAAATTGCCGAGGTTGATAGAGGTCGGAGCCGATTCCCTCAAAATAGAGGGACGGATGAAGTCTGTCGGTTATGTGGGGAGCGTGGTCCGCCTGTACCGTTGTGCCTTGGATTACATACAGGCCCAGCAAGCGTGTGTACCTTTGGCAGATATAGAGTTGCCCGCTGTTTTTTTTCAAGAAGTAAAGAAAATCGGCACCCGTGGACGTTCAGAGAATTTTTTTCTTTCTGCCCCTTCATTTGATGACATGCTCTATGGTACAATGCGTGTGGACCAAGGATATGCGCCAGTCGGCATTGTACGAAAAACTGAACCGTTATTCATCGAAACCCGAAACAGGTTGTATTGCGGTGATGAAATCGAGTATCTTGGTCGCGCAATTACCCCGGTAACTGTTCAGGTCAAATCCATGTACACACAGGACGGGGGTGAAATGGCACTTGCACATCCAGGAAGTGTGGTACAGATAGTAACCGAACCGGTGCTGAGGTGTGCTGAAGAGAACGGCATTTTTCGGAAAAATATGGCAGAGCAATGAAACCGCAATTAGACGTACCGTTTTTAGTGGAACAATCCTATGTCGATTTTCTTGTCAGCTGCGAAGACGAATTGGACAGCGTTCATTTCAGTCTTCTTAAGGATCAACCATTGGACAGCCGTGTTCTCCTGCACCTGGAGAATACAGCAGAAATAATAGGGCAGCTGCAGAGGCTGAAGAAACCCTACAAGTATGCCTTGATGAACAGCCGTTTCTACCTGCCTGCTTTTTTGACCGATGCGGGTAACATCCGACCGGTTCTCAAGGCATTGGAATTTCATCTGGAAAACGATCAACTCGATGGTATCATTTACTGCGATCATTACCTTTTACAGCGTCTATCCGACGCGTCCCCGGAAATAGCTGCTTCTCTGGAAGCCGTCCCCGGAGTCAACACCATGCTCGACACCTTTAAAAAGGTGGATGCCCAGCTCTCCTATATCGGTGGTACCGGGTTTCGACTCCCTTCAAAAATAGTTCTTGATCGAGCATTGAACCGCGACCTGGAGGGTCTTGCCAGTCTTGCCTTACAGTTGCACACGCAATATCCAGAGCTGTGCATTGAGATTTTGGCCAATGAAGGATGCCTGCCTTACTGTCCGTTTAAGCTCGCCCATGATTCTTATATTGCCTTTGCCAATATAAGCGGCGCTGACGCCACCTTTGACCTCAACTGTTTTCTGGGGTGTGTGCGGATGTTTGACGAGCAACCCCATCGAATCCTTTTTTCTCCTTTTGTCAGGCCTGAAGATCTTGACCTCTATTTGTATCACATCGACACCATCAAGCTCTGTGGTCGTACGTTGGGACCGCAATTCCTCAAGCGTGTGATAACTGCCTACCGTGACCGTAGATACGACGGCAACCTGCTTGATCTGCTTGATGCAACCAACTGGCTGACGGACAAGCTGTATGTGGACAACGCCTCGCTGTCCTTTGATTTTGCCAACATACTATCCATGTGTGACGGTCACTGTGATAGCTGTGGTTTTTGTAAGGAGCTGTTCGAGGCCATAGCGTATCCCTTGCCTCTTTCCATTCAGGATAGACGTGTGGCTGCAGAGAGGCAGGTCCTGCCTTAAGAGAGCGTGTTTACCCGCTCTTGCCTGAGCCCGGATGTATGACCGTTTAGGCATGGCCGAACTCTTGACCCAGGGACGATAATGGAATCTTTTGAACGACTGCTTGATATTTCAACCAGGCTGCACGGACACCTCTGCGCAGGTCAGGTTATCGGGGTGCGTATGGCCATGGCTGCCCTGGAACGAATTGGTATAGACGATCCCAAGGGCAAGGATCGAAAAAAAACCTATGTCCTGGTAGAAATAGACCGCTGTGCCACGGATGCGATTCAGTCGGTCACAGGGTGCAGCCTGGGTAAACGCACCATGCGTTGGCTGGATTTCGGTATCATGGCGGCGACCTTTGTCAACCTGGAAACCAATCAAGCCGTACGGGTAACAGCACGCGAGGAGGCGCGAGAACTATCAGCGCGTTACGTTCCAGAAGGGGCAGATAAGTACAGATGTCAACTGGAAGCCTACCGCATTATGCCCTTGGAGGAACTGTTTACCTTTCAGAAAGTGCGGGTGGATATTAATGCCTGTGATTTGCCCGGCCGACCGACTCGAAGGGTGCAGTGTGCACAGTGTGGAGCCTGGGTTCAGGATAGCCGGGATATCATTCGCAACGGCAGGTCGATCTGCAGGGCCTGTGACAGCAGGCCATACTATCAAGTACTCCAGGAGTGAGACCCCATGCACAGTACAGGGAACTGGGTACACCCCGCATAAGGAGCTTGCCTTCGGGTTTCTCCTGCACACTTTGTCTCATGAGAAAAAAATAAAAACAGATGGATGTGTTGTCCGTGAACAGGCCCAAACCTCATCAACACGTTCCTGGGATATCCGCTCGCAAGTACGGTACCCAGGTATCTCTTGCAAGAAAAGGGGATGTCAGGGGGTGGGGTGACCGTCTCCATGAGGGGACAGATGCGGGAAAGAGGGGGGAAGAGAAATCCTCTTCCAGCTCTTGTCACCAAGAGGCTATCCTTGGGTTGACAGCCTCTTGGGGTGTGGACCAGACGCAGGAAGAACGCTTTTCATGCACGATGAAAATCAGCAACTGCCTCCAAGGCTTCATCCACCTTTTTTGGGGAGTGCTCTTGCCTGTTCGGTATCGGAAGGTGAGCCCATTATGGAGGCTCGATTTACCTTGACGCGCACTCCGTCGGCAACTTCCAGGGTAACCACAGTGTCGGTGAGACCGGTGATCTGCCCATGGATACCGCCTCCGGTGATTATTTTGTCACCTTTTTTCAGTTCAGAAAGAAATCTCTGGTGATCTTTGGCCTTTTTTTGCTGGGGACGGATAAGCAGAAAGTAGAAGACGCCAAAAATAAGCGCCATCATGATTAACTGGGTCCCAAAGCCTCCTGCTCCGGCGGTTGGGACGGCGTCCGCAGCGTATGCAATGCCGTTCATGTGAAATAGCCTCCAAAGTAAAAACTGTCTGTTTGCCGGTGCTTGTCGGAAGACGGTGTTTTCGGGCAGGCACCAGGGCACTAGTAAGGAACGGGCATATCCCGTTGCGCGTAAAACTGTTGCCGAAAAGCAATAAAACGATCTGCTTTGATTGCTTGGCGCATCTCCGCCATCAGAGAACAGTAGTAGTGTATATTATGCATACTGTTGAGCTGACAGGCAAGAATCTCTCGACTTTGAAACAGGTGCCGCAGGTATGCACGTGAAAAATTCCTGCAGGTATAACATCCGCAAGACGCATCAGGTGGACCCGGATCATCCTTGTAACGGGCATTTTTTATAACAAGTCTCCCTTTGGAAGTAAAGAGCATTCCGTTTCTGGCGTTTCTGGTGGGCATAACACAGTCAAACATATCCATACCGTTGTAGACGCCCTCAACCAGGTCTTCCGGAGTGCCAACCCCCATAAGGTATCTGGCATGATGTTGGGGCATTGCAGGGGTAACCTCTGCCAGGAGTTCATACATCAGTTCCTTTGGTTCACCCACCGAAAGCCCGCCCAGGGCATATCCGTCAAAGCCGATTTCCACGATTTGCTCAAGGGCCTGTCGGCGCATGTCCTTGAACATGCCGCCCTGGATGATGCCGAACAGGTGCTGACCGGTGTCGGTTTGCGCCGCTCTACAACGTGCAGCCCACCTCCTGGTGAGGGCGGTCCCCTGGGCCACGGCCTCCCTGTCGGCAGGGTAGGGAATGCAGGTATCCAGCGCCATCATGATATCAGAGCCCAGGGCCTCCTGAACATGAACGGCATCTTCGGGGCTGAGAAAAAGTCTGCTGCCGTCTAGATGTGAGCGGAAGGCAGCTCCCTGCTCGGTGATCTGAGCCAGTTTCTGGAGGCTGAATATCTGAAATCCTCCAGAATCGGTTAGGATCGGTTTGTCCCAGCACATGAATCCGTGCAGACCGCCAAAACTGCGAATACGTTCATGACCGGGTCGGATAAAAAGATGGTAGGTGTTGCCAAGGAGTATTTGCACCCCGGCTGCATCCAGGTCGTTCGGGGTAAGGGCTTTGACTGCCGCCTGGGTTCCCACGGGCATGAATACCGGTGTTTGGATCTCGCCATGGAGTGTTTGCAGGTTCCCGGTCCGAGCATGGCATTGCGTTGAGCCTGATGTTTGGGTAAAGGGAGATGTGATCATACAATACAAAGAGGGGGAGAGGGATTTTTTCCCAGCATATATAATACATGATGGCATGGTTTCGCAACCCTGAGACCGCTCGTACCTGGAGAACAGACTCGTCAGAGCAGGGAGACCAGATACCGGCCCGACTGTTTTTCCTGATGGTTTGGCCGTATCGCTTGCCCCCCATGGGGCGTGTACAGGCTTGGACAATATTATCCGTTGCACACTAATTCCTGCACGTGGTATATGTGCAGATTGTTGTCATGGTCCCCTACCCCGGATTTTATCTCCGCTCAGGCTGTGTCAGATTCAGTCGGTCGTACCCAGGCATTCTACCCGGGCACACCTGGTGCTGCCAACTAGCGAAGTTGGCGCAGTCGGCGTGAACCCTGGGAGTACCATTTTTTCGCAACGAGAGAGTGGTCGTTGAGATCACATAAGGTTTTTTCTGTTTTCTCACATAGAACCACTGTGCATGCGCAAGGCAAGAGTGCCGTGTATACAGGCCATACACACTCCCACGCTTTTTTCGTTGAGGCAACAGAAGAGACCAAAGAGAATATGGAGATGCATCCATTGAATTTTTACCGTGATTCTGTGTTTGGCTTTGTGGCCCCCCAGGTCTTGGGAGAGTGTTGTATGGATACAGCAAAATGTACGATCTGTTACCCCCGATTGATTGAAAAAAGACCACTCAAGTTTTTACTTGAGAGAGCACCCAGGCCATGACCCAGGAAACCTCTCCTGAACTATATGAAAAGTATTGTAAGGCCCTCATGGAGATCAGTCGGGCAGTGATCTCTGATCATTACCTTGAGGATGTGTTGCAATTCATCGTTATGATTACTGCTCAGGTGGTTGGGGTTGAGATATGTTCTTTGTGGCTGCTGGAGAAGAAAAACGGCGCAAAAGTCATTAGGTTAAAAACAACCCAGGCAATTGATCAGGCATATGTGCATGACAGAATGCTGCAACTGGACGAAGGGGTGGTGGGCAAGGTCGCCACCGACGGCCGCCCGCTGATAGTGGAGAATGTTCTGGAGAACAAGCTGTTCAAGGAGAAGGAGATGGCCCGCAAGCTCGGCCTGGTGTCCATGGTCGGCGTGCCCCTGAGCCTGGGTACTGGAGAGGTCATTGGGGTGCTGAACTGTTTTACAGACAAACTCCATGTGTTTCCAAAATCTGAAATCGACCTCATTTCTACTGTCGCCAATCAGGCCGCGCTGGCCATACATAACACCCAGCTCGCGGTGGAAGCCCGTAAGGCCCGTGAACAGCTCCGCATTCGGAAGCTGGTCGAAAAGGCCAAGGAAATTATCATCGTACGCAAAAATGTGAACGCAGATGAGGCCTTTCGATGGATGCAGAAAAAAAGCATGGATTCCAGGCGCTCCATGAGCGATATAGCCGAAGCTATCATTTTGTCTGAAGAGCTTTCTCAATAACAAGCTGTACTGGAAAGAAATTTTTGCGCAAACAAAGAAGCCGGGACTCATTGTTTGCCTTGCCCATTGCCCGGACCAGCTTTTTGCACAGCACTGCTGTGCGCCTTGCCCTTTGTCCGCGTGCTCAATTATCTTTCTCTCTTTTGAAAAACATCTTGACTTTTTCTGTTTTCAACAATAGGCTAATAACGGATGTGGTCTGGAGTAACCCTCACAGGGTCTGGACCAACAGGTACAAAAAGCATACAAAGGCGTATGCTCTCTTTTTTTTATAGTGACAAGGGTGTCTCTATTCGGATAATGAAGGGATGCCCATGTTTTTTGCTATGACTCCTTGTTATCCGGGATGCCCTAATGCACTAAGGATTGTTAATCAGCAAGGAGAAACCGGCAATGCGTTTTGCAAAATCAAATGATGTTCTAGGAACCGCCAATCGCGGTAATCCCGCCGAATCAGGCTTGTGTACCCTTTGCAGGGCCGACTGCCAGGGGAAATGTGAGACCTGGCTTTCCGGTATGGTCGGCAGGAAGCTTCTTTATCCCAGGGATTTTGGTCTGGTAACCGCCGGGGCCAATAACACTACCCATGTCGGGGTATCCTACAATTCTTTGAGAATCCAGGGCTACGCCTATGGTTCAAAAGGGTTGCACTCTTCTCTTTCCAATGATCCAGACGACTGTATTTTTCCTAATGTCAATCTGGAAACCTCCTTCGGCAATGAGATCAAGACAAAATGTACAATTCCCTTGATGACTGGAGCGCTCGGTTCCACCTTTATTGCGACGAAATACTGGGATTCTTTTGCTGTAGGCTGTTCATTGGTCGGTATTCCGGTCGTTGTCGGTGAAAACGTTGTTGGGGTGGACAAAGAGTCTGAGATGAGCAACGGAAAAATCACCAAAGCTCCTGAGCTGGACAGAAGGATTGAGACCTACCTTCGCTACCATGATGGATATGGCGCTATCATCATTCAGATGAATGTGGAAGATACCAGAAATGGTGTGGCAAGTTATGTGGCGGAAAAATATGGGAACAAATGTATCATTGAGCTTAAATGGGGACAGGGGGCCAAGGATATTGGGGGCGAGATCCAGGTGACAAGCCTTGATTATGCCAAGTTTCTCAAGGAAAGAGGGTATGTTGTCGATCCCAACCCGATGTTACCTGAAGTTCAGGAAGCATTTCACGCCGGCGCGATCAGAGCTTTTGCACGTCACTCCCGTCTCGGCGCAACCAATCTGGCGTCCGTGGTTGATGTGAAAGAAGATTTTATGAAAAGCGTGGATTATCTTCGGGGTCTTGGTTTTAAGAGAATATCCTTGAAAACAGGGTCATATGGGATGGAAGAGCTGGCCATGGCCATTAAGTTCGCAACGGACGCCAAGTTAGACCTGTTGACCATTGATGGCTCTGGCGGGGGCACGGGCATGAGTCCCTGGAACATGATGCAGAGCTGGGGTGTTCCCTCTGTCCATCTGCATGCCAAGGCGTACGAGTACGCTTCTGTACTGGCCGCAAAAGGTGAAAAAGTTGTGGACCTCTCCTTTGCCGGTGGTTTTGCCTACGAAGACTCCATTTTCAAAGGCCTTGCCCTGGGCGCTCCCTATGTCAAGCTGATCTGTATGGGACGAGGTATCATGATTCCTGGATTCCTTGGCTCGAACATCGAAGGCGTTCTTAGGCCTGAAAGAAAAGAAACCGTCCACGGCAACTGGGATAAACTCCCCAAAAGTGTCAGCAGCATCGGGACAACAGCGGAAGAAATTTTTGCCTGTTATTACGATGTTGAGAAGAAAGTCGGTAAGGATGAGATGAAAAACATTCCCTATGGTGCCATCGCATTCTGGACCATGGCGGATAAAATCGGCTGTGGTCTCCAGCAATTGATGGCTGGAGCAAGAAAATTCAACCTGAGTGAAGTGGAGCGTACAGACCTTATTGCAGGCAACTGGGAAACCGCACGAGAGATCGGCATCCCCTTCATGACGGAAGCCAACAATGAATCGGCGATGAAAATTCTCAACACATTGTAATTCCGGCACCTGTGAGCGGGAAAAATCGGGCTCTCCGGATAGGATCGTGAACAGGGTGTCTTGTCAAATCCAGGTGTTGACTGGCGCTGTTAAGCTGAACAAGGAGAACAACCAAGCGTCTAATACCGGTCAGAGTCGGTCACAGCGTATGATAGTACATTCCCAGGCTCATCTCAGGCTGCCCCCCATTGGCAGCTTGTGGATGGTATAAGGACCCAGGGGGAATGGGGGGCCAACAGCTCCCCAACCTGGCACAGCCTGAGATGAGCCTGGGTGTAACGTATCTCTTTTTAAACTTGTTTTTTTGCGTTATATTTTTTTAGTCTTGATAAATTTTTTGTGAGAAATCCGAGTGGATCTTGGCCGACTTTATGTCTTGGGTAGTGGCCGGATACATCGGAGAAAAGGCTTTGTCCCATTTTTTTTGGGGGAATACGTATTGTTTTTACCATGTAACAACCTAAAATAACAGGAGTATGAGAATGTTACCAAGCAAGAAAATGGAAAAAGCTTTCCTGGCCATTGTTGAAGAAGCAGAGAAACTACTCAAGAAAGATCTTCCGGAAAAACTCCAGAAGCGGGTCAATGTCATTCGTGCCATCGCCAAACACCAAAGTGATATTCGCGGCATGGAGATACCGGATAACTGCGCCCACTCCAATGTTGGGGCAAAGAAAAAGAAATGTGGAAAAAAATAACATGAATGGCTGGTCAAAAACGGGACAGTTGCAGGGGTCACAGAGATGACCTTTTTCTCCTGTGCCGTTTTTGATCCATCATAGAGCTACAATCAAAAGGTGGGCAGAGGGGGGCAGGATTGATCACGGTGGACCATTGCCTTTGAGCCAAGACGCTAAGGGAAGTCTTCTCAAAAGAAGATTTTGGATACTATTTCCTGCAACTGTCGGCTCTGCCTGTCAATGGAAGCGGAGAGGTGCAACTGTACAAGCGCCCGGTTCAGGTTCTGGTTAGCGGTGCTGGTTGGAAAGTAGATATTGCCCTCCAGGTGATCGGTAAAAAAACGCAGGCCCAGTTCAAAACTGATCAGTTTCGCGGCCATGGGGAGGAGTTCGAGGTCTGCTCGTTTAAGGAGTCCATTTGCTTGGCCGGCATACCCACGGAGCAGGGCAGCAAAAAGCTCTGCTGAAAAGAAAATCTTTTCAGGCTGTTGATGTTCTTCACCAGCCTGATTGCAGCAAGATCGGCAGCAATCGCCCAGGTCGTGCAGGAGCAGGCCGGGTTTAACGGTGTCCAGGTCAATGAGACTGATCACCTCTTCGCTTGTCTGAGAGAATAAAAAATTGGACACTTTGGGATCGCCGTGGATGATATGGTGTGACAGCCGGGGTTTGTGGTGCTCAAACAGGTCGACAACAGGGCTGAGTTGCTCCACGAGCTGGCTGCAGAGCCGTTCCTCAGGGCTCCCTGATGGGCCAGATCCTGCAATCTCACGATAGTGCTGGAGATAACGAGGGGTATCATGGAAGTGGGGCAGGGGGTCGGAGAGAGTCCCACTGTCCAGGTTGTTGAGCAGGCGATGAAAGGCGGCCAGGGCCTCTCCCAGGTTGTACGCCTGCTGCTGTGAGTCGACCTTTTCCAGGGTTCTGGAATTATCCAGGTACGAGAGCAGACGCCACCCATTGCCCTTGGAATCGATTCGGGTGTCTTTTCCCCTGCTGTTGCAGATAAGTCGATAGAAGCGAAGGCAAGAATCTTGTCGACTGTGCAGATGCGCAGTGACCAGACGCTGATTGTGCATGACTGCAGAAGGCTTGGCAAAAACCGCTGCCGAAATCTTTTGGAGAATGTAGCGCTCCCCTTGTGCAGATCGCACCAGCCAGGTGTCGTTCACCTTGCCTCCGTGGAGCTGCTCCAGAGTGTAATCCTCCCGCACGCCAAGAAAATAGCTGATCATATCCTCGGGGAGTTCGTCACTCATGGCTCATACTTCAGGTGGGGGATACTTCCTGGCATTGAGCGCCATTTTTTCCTTGGCAACTGCCAAGAGATCAATGTCCAGCCGGTCTGCCATCCTGGTCAGGTAGATGAAAACGTCAGCCATTTCATAGGCCACAGCCTGTTTGGTTGCAGGGTCCAGGTGCAGACTGTCTTTGGGTTCCAGCCACTGAAAATGCTCCAGAAGTTCCGCTGCCTCCACAATGAGCGCAGAGGCCAGGTTTTTCGGGCTATGAAGAGGTTCCCAGTTCCTGATCCGGGCGAACTCCCTGAGTGCCCTGGCCAGTTGTTCTACATCCAAATAGCGATCAGATTCCATGCAGCTGTTGTATTATTCTTGAAAAACAGGGCAGTAACCTTTGTCGTGGATCAAGGCGCAGGGCGTACGGATATGCTCCCTTCGGTTGTGGCAAGCGCCCTGCGAAGAAAAGTCTGCGCAAGAATCGTGAGAAGTTGGCATACAACATGCCCACCAGAGGCAGGCTACTCTTCCACCTCAACATCATCATAATTCAGATTGTCGAACTTCTCCTCCGGTTCCTCATCCTCCTCATCAGGAGAGATTTCGGGGGTGGAACGGTCATCTTGGTCGCGAACCGCTTTGGGTATTTTGGATTCCGGGACGATGAATTCTCGAATTTTTTCTATTTCTTCTAAAAGACCTTGTTCAGACTGGCAGCTTTCGCACTCCCTCACGTGTTGATCAACAAACTGCATCATGCGTGCAGGGGCCATGGTTTCCTGTTTTACTCGCAGGTACCAGTCTTTTATCAGGCGAATGAGTCGTTCACATTCCATGTAAATCCTGGGGCTGCTCCAATTTGGTTCATACGGAGGTGTTCAAAAATAGTAAGCATAGTCTTAGGAAAGACAGATTATAATAAAAAGTTGTTTTTAAGGTCAATAGTTATTAAAATAAAAGTTTACCGTGGAAGTGGAAAGGGCACTGGTGGCTCTCCCGGACTTCAAATCCGGTGTGGGGGGTTAATGGCCTCCCAGGTGGGTTCGATTCCCATGCACTTCCGCCACCCTCCTTTGTACTGTCTTTTTCCTGATCAGTATGTTTTTTCAGCACCTTGCCATACTTCCAGCAGGCAGGAATTCCAATGTTGGCTGGATACTCATCTCCTCAGATCAGAGGTACCTTGAAGACAGGGGGGCTTGATCTGGCCGTACTGTCGTGAGCACCGGAGCCATTCTCCTTTTTTTCTCTTAAGCTGGATTGTTTCCATTGGAGAGGATATAATACAAAAAAATAATCGCTCGGTAGCATTTCTTCCGAAGCATAGTGGAATCATCTGATCGATGTTCCGTTGTCTACACAGGCGTTGAACTGCTTGTATCTCTCCTAATCACGCGGAATGGAAAGCTCATGCCGGCACCGAATAAAACAAAGATTGTCTGTACCATCGGCCCTGCCTCAAGATCACCGGAGGTACTGGAAAAGTTGATGGCAGCCGGGATGGATATTGCCCGGCTGAATTTTTCGCATGGTGGCTTTGAGCAGCATAAAAAAGATATTCAGCAGATCAAGGCTGTGGCTCATAAGCTGGGCAAACCTGTTGCCATTATGGCGGACCTGCCTGGTCCTAAAATACGTATTGGCGATCTTGCAGAAGAAGAAATTGAACTGGTCAACGGGCAATCACTGATCTTGACCACTCTGGATGTTGTCGGCACCACGGAAAAAATAGCCGTGAATCTGCCCAATCTCCACCAGGTGGTCGCAGTGGGGGAGAACATTTTTCTCAATGACGGTTTTCTTCAGCTTGAGGTCAAAGAGATTCGGGGCCGTGACATTCATTGCCGTGTTGTGGTGGGCGGCCCCTTACGCTCGAAAAAAGGTCTGAACATCCCTGACGTGGACCTTGGGATTGATATTCTGACCGAAAAAGACAAGGAAATTGCAGCTTTTGCTCTGGAAAACGGGGCTGATGCCTTAAGCCTTTCTTTTGTAGAAAAGGCAGAGGATATTGTTGAACTCAGGGAATTGGCCAATGATCTTGACCATGATCCGTTTATCATTGCCAAGATTGAACGTTCACAAGCCATAACCAACCTGGATGCCATCCTCAGTCAGGCCGACGGTATTATGGTCGCCAGGGGCGACCTGGGGGTGGAGATTCCCATTGCCCGTATTCCTGTCGTCCAGAAGATGATCGTGCGCAAGGCCAACCAGCTGGGGAAACCGGTTATCACGGCCACGCATATGCTGGAATCCATGATCCATAACGTTATCCCCACCAGGGCGGAGGCCACCGACGTGGCCAACGCGATCCTGGACGGCACCGATTGTGTTATGCTGTCCGGTGAATCTGCTGTCGGTAAGCATCCGGTAGAATCTGTCACCACTTTGAGTGATATAGCAGTGGAAGCGGAACATCTTCGCAGTACCCAAAAATCGTATTCCTCCAGTGCGCTGACCCCGGCCAGCTGCTCACTGGATATCATCGCGCCAAGTGTTGAGGCGTCTGTATATAGGCTTTCTCCTGCTGCGGTACTGGTTCCTACCCGCAGTGGAACCACGGCACGTAATATTGCCCGTCATCATCTCCCTGTATGGGTGGTCGGTGTCAGTAAAAAGAAGAAGAGTTGCATGGACATGGTCTTTACCTACGGCGTGATTCCTGTCCATGAACATGACCATCCCACAAACTGGCGTCACTGGGCCAAGAAAATGCTGGAAGAACATGGGCTCCATGGCAAATGGGTTATCCTCACCGAGGGTCCGTCCTCCAAATACCCTGATCGCAATGACCGCATGGAGATCATGGACCTGACACGCAAAGCATCAAATTGAATCCTGAGAGAGCTGTATTCCTGGTTTGCAAAGATAGCATTGTAAGGGCCCCTGTTTTCAGGGGCATCCGCTGCCCCCAGGAGGCAGGCTGGTTGTTTTTGAATATCTACGGGTTCAGTCCATTCAACAATTTTATTTGAGAGAAGGAGACATACCATGGGGATCAAAGTTGGTATCAATGGATTTGGTAGAATTGGCAGGACTATTTTTCGTGCCATGATGGAGGATGAGGCCTTCAATGAGATCGAGATTGTTGCCATCAACGATCTGACAGACATCGCAACCTTGGCTCACCTGATGCAATACGATTCCATTATGGGAACCATGAAGGCGGAGGTTGCTGTCCGTGAAAACAGTATAGTGGTGAATGGCAGGGAAATTTTGGTAACCAGCCTGCGCAATCCCGCTGAAATTCCCTGGAATGCCGTCGGCGTTGAGTATGTGGCCGAATGCACGGGACGGTTTCGAGATTATGAAGCCGCTCAGGCCCATCTTGATGCTGGGGCAAAAAAGGTGGTTATTTCAGCACCTGCAAAAGGTGCTGTGAAGACGTTTGTCATGGGGGTGAATGAAGACGAGTATGACCCGACCAGACACCACGTGGTCTCCAACGCGTCCTGCACCACCAACTGCCTGGCGCCATTTGCCAAGGTTATCATGGACCGATTTGGGATAGTACGCGGGCTGATGACCACCATCCATGCCTATACCGGTGATCAGCGGCTGCTGGATCTGCCCCATTCCGATCTACGTCGTGCCCGGGCGGCCTGCCTTTCCATGATCCCCACCAAGACAGGTGCTGCGGCAGCCGTCTCCCTGGTTATCCCTGAACTGAAAGGCAAGTTTGACGGACTGGCGGTTCGGGTGCCGACCCCAACCGTCTCCCTGGTTGATGCTGTTATGGAGGTAGAGCGAGAAGTAACCGTGGACGAAGTGAATACTGTTTTGAAAGAGGCTGCCAATCGGTATCTGGGCTACACAGATCTGCCGCTGGTGTCCATCGATTTCACGGGTGATAGCCATTCTTCCATCATCGATGGCCAGTCCACCAAGGTGATTGGCAAGAGTGTCAAGGTCATGAGCTGGTACGATAACGAATGGGGCTATTCCAACCGTATGCTGGACCTTATACTCCACATGGATAAACAAGCCGTTCTCTAGCCCCAAGAGGTGATGAAAAATCGAGTTCAGGTTGTGGCCCAGTGAGGCATGAGGCGTACAGCTTAAAAAAAGACCGGGTCAGAATTCTTTACCGGGATTGTGCCAGAAAAGAAGGCTGCATGCACCAAGGGCAGTCCGGATTGCCCATCAGCTCAGGTGGCGCCTGTTTTTTCAAAGAAGAAACAATGTGCATGGGAAATCCGGGTTAGCTCTTTGTCAGCAGAGGGTAGTCCATATCAGCCCGTTGCTGGACGTATTTATGAGCCACCGCCCGGGCCAGGTTACGAATCCTTCCGATATATCGGGTCCTTTCGGCAACGCTTATGGCCTTCCGGGCATCAAGCAGGTTAAAGGTGTGGGAGCATTTCAGGCAGTAATCATATGCAGGTAAGATGAGGTTTTTATCCACCAGTTTGAGGGCCTCACGTTCGTACTGGGTAAAGGAGGCTGTCATATCCTCGATATTCGCTTCTTCAAAGTTGAAAGCGGAAAACTCTTTTTCAGCCTGGTGAAAAATCTGACCATAGGTGACCTGCGCATTCCATTGAATGGCATAGACTGAGTCCACCTTTTGCAGGTACATGGCTATGCGTTCAAGGCCATAGGTGATTTCAACGGTGATCGGTTTCAGGTCAAGGGAACCGGCTTGCTGAAAGTAGGTAAACTGGGTAATTTCCATACCGTCGAGCCAGACTTCCCAGCCCAGACCCCAAGCGCCAAGGGTGGGTGATTCCCAATCGTCTTCGACAAAACGAATATCATGCTCCAGCAGGTCCAGTCCGAAACGCTTCAGACTCTCCAGATACATTTCCTGGATATCCTGGGGAGAGGGTTTGATGACGACCTGATATTGGTAGTAATGCTGCAAACGGTTCGGGTTTTCACCATATCGGCCGTCAGTAGGACGACGTGAGGGCTGGACATACGCTGCTTTCCAGGGTTCCGGACCCAGTGCGCGCAACAGGGTAGCGGGATGGAATGTTCCCGCCCCAACCTCCATATCGTAGGGCTGCATCACAACACATCCCCTGGATGCCCAGTAATTGTTGAGTGTACTGATAATATCTTGAAAGTACATGGTCAGGTGAAAATCCTACGTTGATTGTTAACAAATAATGGCTACTGTAACAGTACAATTTACCATAGTGGTTGGATGCGGTAAACGAATTTGTACAGCACTTGGAGGTGACTACAGAGACCCCTTTGGGTCACGGGTCCGCCAGCAGGCATGGGGTACTTCCCGAATCTAGGCTATTTGTGACTCTGGCATGCTTGGAGTTGCGGGCCATGCAGGCCGAACTGAATACGCACAGTTGTCAACCTTGTACAGACGTCCCGTACTCCCCATCGCGCCTGTTGTCTTAGCGGTGTGACGCATCCCCTTTGGATATGGGCGCAAGACTGCCATGCCGGCATACCCTCTTTTTACTCATACTGTGCAGGGCACTGAAATTGTATGGAACCCCAGTTTGTACGCATTCGTGGCGCACGAATGCATAACCTGAAAAACATTTCTGTTGATTTACCTCGTAATAAACTGGTTGTCTTTACCGGCTTATCGGGATCAGGCAAATCAACCCTGGCCTTTGATACGCTCTATGCGGAGGGGCAGCGGCGCTATGTGGAGTCACTCTCCACCTATGCCAGACAGTTTCTGGGCCAGATGGACAAGCCGGAGGTGGACCTGTTGGAGGGGCTGTCACCGGCAGTCTCCATTGAGCAGAAAACAACCAGTAAAAATCCCCGCTCTACCGTGGGCACAGTGACAGAGATCTATGATCATCTGCGACTGCTCTATGCAAGGGCCGGGACCCCCCACTGTCCTCAGTGCGGGGATCCCATCAGATCCCAGTCTATAGAGGATATGGTCACCCTTCTCTTGGCCAGGGAAAAGGGGGCCAAGGTGATCCTGCTTGCTCCGGTGGTCACCCAGAAGAAGGGGCAGCACGAACAGATCTTGCAGAAGCTGCGTGCAGATGGTTTTGTCCGGGTACGGGTAGACGGTGCAGTACGACAGTTGAGTGAAGAGATCAAGCTGGATAAAAATAAGCGTCATTGTATTGAGGTGGTGATTGATCGTCTGGTTCTCAAGTCAGGGATCAGAAGACGTCTTGATGCCTCTGTTTCCACGGCTGTCCAGGTGAGTGAAGGGACCATGGTGGCCGTGTTTCCAGAGAGCGGCGAGGAGATACTGCTCAGCGAATCAGCGGCCTGTCATCGATGCGGCATTTCCGTACCCGAGCTGACGACGCAGCTGTTTTCCTTTAACAATCCCCAAGGGGCATGCCCGGCCTGCAGCGGTCTGGGGGCTAACCAGTTTTTAGATGAAGACCGCATTGTAGCGGATCGTTCCCTGAGTCTTCTTGAGGGGGCCATTGTTCCCTGGACCCACAGGAAGCTTTCCACCCATGCCCGACAGTGGATTGACGCCTTTGCCCGGGAGTATGGATTTGATCCCGCCACCCCTTTTGCCAGGCTTCCAGACAAGGCGCAAAAAGGCTTGTTGTACGGGACGGGCCGGAAAAAACTGGCATTCCATCGGCAGCGAGCTGAGAGGACCGTCGTTTCCCATCGTCCCTTTGAGGGCATTCTTCCTCGGTTGGAACGGTTGTTTCGGGAGACTTCCTCGCCCAGGATTCGTGAGGCCATCTCCACGTTCATGCATGAGCAGCCCTGTCCCCAATGCCGTGGCAAGCGGTTGAAACCAGAGGCCCTGGCCGTACAGGTGGGTAAATGGTCCATTATGGACTTGACAGCTATGTCCATTGCCCAACTCATCCGTGCACTCCAAGGGCTGGAGTTTTCCCAACGTCAAGAGGTGATTGCGGCCCCGATTGTAAAAGAGATCAATGAGCGTCTTGCCTTTTTGCTTGGTGTCGGTCTGGGGTACCTCTCCCTGGAGAGGAAGGCGGGGACACTTTCTGGAGGAGAGGCTCAACGGATCCGTCTTGCCTCCCAGATCGGTTCAGGGCTGGCAGGGGTGCTCTATATCCTGGATGAACCGAGTATAGGGCTGCATCAAAGAGATAACAACAAGCTGATTCAAACCCTGCTCAATCTGCGTGATCTTGGTAATTCGGTGATCGTCGTGGAACATGATACAGATACCATTACCGCTGCAGATCATGTGCTTGATATTGGTCCCGGAGCAGGGGTGCATGGCGGGGAAATTCTTTTTTCAGGCCCGGTTTCAGGGCTTTTGGATTGTCAGCAGTCCCTCACAGGCGGCTATCTCTCCGGTCGCCTGGCAATAACCATACCCAAAAAGCGCCGGACAGTGGCCAAAGGAAGAAAGCATGTTATTCACATAGCTGGTGCGAACAAGAATAATCTGAATGATCTGCATGTGGACATTCCCCTGGGGGTGATGACCTGCATTACTGGTGTTTCTGGATCAGGGAAAAGCTCCCTGATGATCGAAACTCTCTACAGGGAAGCTGCCCGGTTTTTCCAGGATAAGAAAAAAAAGAGCAGGGCAGGAGGTGTTGTCCAAGGTCTCGAGCAGTTGGATAAGGTAATAAATATTGACCAGAGTCCCATTGGGCGAACCCCACGTTCCAACCCGGCTACCTATACTGGTGTGCTCACACCTGTTCGCGAATTGCTGGCCCGTCTGCCTGAGTCCCGGGCACGCGGGTATAAACCGGGACGGTTCAGCTTTAATCTCAAGGGCGGCCGCTGTGAAACCTGCGAAGGTGATGGCGTCTTGCGTATAGCCATGCATTTTTTGCCTGATATTTATGTAACCTGCGAGCGCTGTCATGGGAAGCGGTACAATCGCGAAACCCTAGAGATAGCGTACAAGGGAAAAAATATCGCCCAAATACTTGATATGACGGTAGAAGAGGGTGTCGAGTTTTTTAAAAATATTCCTCCCATATACAATCGATTGAAAACGGTTTATGATGTCGGCTTAGGATATATCAAACTGGGGCAGTCGTCTGTGACCTTATCCGGCGGTGAGGCACAACGGGTTAAGCTGGCCAAGGAACTGAGTCGCCGCTCCACGGGTAGGACTCTGTATATCCTCGATGAACCGACAACAGGACTGCATCCAGCCGATATTCAACACCTGCTGGCTGTCTTGGGCAGGCTTGTGGATCAGGGAAATACCGTGGTGGTGATCGAACATAACCTGGATGTGATCAAGACAGCGGACCATATCATTGACCTCGGTCCGGAAGGCGGTGACGGTGGTGGACGGGTGGTTGCCTGGGGTTCTCCTGAACAGGTGGCCCAGGTACCAACCTCCTATACCGGCCGTTTTTTACGTCAGACCTTGGGGATGGAGTGATATAAAGGGTAGGCCGCCACCCTGCTGGGCTGTGTCGGCACTTGTCGCCCAGGCGATGTGGAGAGGATGAGTGTTACTCATGGGAACATTCGTTCCACTGTACCGAATGGAAGCGTACAGTGTTTTATTAATTACGTATAGAGACAAGGAAAAAAGATGGCAGAACAGGAAACACCCGTATTTCGCATGCAGAAAATGTACACGAAGGATTTCTCCTTTGAAAGCCCCAATGCTCCCCAGGTTTTTCTGGAGCGCAACCAGGAACCCAAAGTAGACTTCAATCTCCAGGTAAAAAACAAAAAAATAGACGATGAGCATTATGAAGTGTCCATGGTGATCACCGCCAAAGTTATGGACAAGAAAAACGATGACAGGGTGTTGTTCATCATGGAGATCGAACATGCTGCACTCTTTTTCCTGAAAAATATCCCGGAGGAACACCTGGCCCGGGTCATGGGCGTTGATTGCCCTCTGATGTTGTTTCCTTTTACCCGTCAGATTGTCAGCCAGGCCTCAGTGGACGGTGGGTTTATGCCTTTTCTTATGGAGCCCATCAACTTTGTGGCCCTGTTTGACAATGCGCAAAAGAAGCAGGCCGCTCACTAATCAGGAGTACACATTTCTCTTTTTCTTATCTGAGAAAAACGCATCCCAAGAAATGCAGGGGCGGCCACTGAGCGCGCCCACCTTCCGACAAGATGTGGATGAGAAATCCGGGCTGACCTGGATTTCTCATCCGCTCAGGGGCGAGGACTGCCAGAGCCCATAGAGCAAAGAGACGAAAAAGATTAAAGAGAAAAAAAAGGTGTCACTCTGGTGACACCTTTTGGGGAATGAGGTACAACGGAACCTATTGCTACCCTACAGGGAAGTGACAAAATCGTTGATTAAAGTAGATACGGCTTTCTCCGTGGCCCCCTCGAACAGGGCGTCGTATTGATAATCAGCAAAAAAGGTTTCCGGTGAAACCTTGACATCGACACGATTTGTCCAGACCACGTCGCCATTGTAGGCATCCTGGACCCAGATTCTGAGCTGCACCACGGCCTGGGGAGTCTTGCCTGAATTATGTGCCATGTTGCCAAGGTAGCCGCCAAAAGCCCCCCACAGGATGGTGTTGCCCATATCTCCGCCTGAGACGCCAAAGATGGTCTGACCAGCTTTGGAATAGGGCCATTCCGCGCCGTCGCCATACCATGCACCATGGACTTCACCTGCGAGCATGTTGCCCCATCTGTCATATTTTGCCGTGTCTGCCTGGCCAAAGGCGATCTGGTTGGTTACGCCGGTGACAAAACCGATAACCCCTTTTTTCCACGGGGCCCAGGAAGGATCCAGACGATCTTTGTATTGGAGAATACGTCCCCGCACGATGTAATCCGCTGAAAAATGGCGCCCGATTTTGACTATTTCCTGACGACTGAGTCCGTGGGTACCAGGACTCTTCGATACAGGCATTGTATTGTTTCTGTTCTTGGCCAGATCAATGTAGCGCTGCAGGTTCTTTTTCATACTTTCGGACCATTCATCTTGCAACTCGGCTTCAAGAGGGGAGGTCTTCTTCTCATAGGCAACCACGTCTATGATGTGATGGTCCACCAGGTAGAGAAAAACATCTTCCTGCACAGGCAGGTGAAAACTGTTGGCGACAAACTGGTCCGTGAGGTCTTCGGTGATATAGAGGTTGCGCCGGTATGCGGCATCAATGCTATCTGCGTACGAGTAATCCGCAAAGGGCAGGATGACTACTGTTTTATCTGCACCAACAGCACTCTTGGCTGCTGGTTGAACCTTGAGGGACTCTTGAACGGTTGTCCCGCAGCCTCCGAGAAGAAGTGCTAACAAACCTATCAGCAGGTAGTGATTGTACTTCATTCCATTTCTCCTATGTGTTCTAAATACAGTTAGCATGGCGTCTCAATATTCAGGTCGGTTTAAATAATACGTGGGGTAAGAAGAATGACCAGTTCACGTTTTTGATGGATTTTTTCTTCCGCACCAAAGAGGTAGCGTATGATCGGGATGTCTCCCAAAACGGGCAGGAAGGAGCTGTCAGTGGACTCAACCTCATCGATCAGACCACCGATGATGAGCATTTCACCGTTGTTGACTTCGACCATGGTGGACATCTCACGAATGCTCACCTTGGGCAGCCCGATTTCAAAATTAGCCCCAAAAGTCCGGTATTCAATGGGATCATCAATCAGATCCGTGGTAACGGGAGTCAGGTGGAGAATAACCTTGTTGTCATTGATGATGGACGCCATGACACCCAGGGAGACACCTTCAACGACATTGCCGACCTCTACGCTATAGGAAATAATTCTTCCATTTTCGGTCACTTCCTCATCCCTTTCCATCTCCTGAACATAGGCGATATCCCTGCCGACACTGATCAAGGCCGGTTGACCATTGAGAACCGTCACCTTGGGATTGGAAAGAACATTGGCGTCACCCTGCTCGTTCAGGGCGCTGAGCATCACGGAAAAATCAAGGGGACTCATGGTGACCGAACTGACAAACTGGGTAATACTGTCCCCATCACCTTGAGCTGGCACCCAGGGATAGACCTGCCCGAGCTGAGTAGCTGTATCAGCAGTAATATTACCTAGATAGGTGGTACCTGTTATGTCGAAATCTTTGAGCACCCCGCTCCAGTCAAGACCAATCTTGGAGTCGTCCCGGAGATAGACCTCAATGATCTTGGCCTCAAGGATAACCTGTCGGTACAGCTCTTTCTTCAGGGTTTCCAGGTAGAGATCGACTTTTTCCAGCAGGGGCCTGGGCGCCGTAACCGTAATCAGTCCCACGGACTTGTCAATGGTGTAGTAGGAGGAGCCTGAGGCAACACGACGGGTCGCCTTCGGTTCAGCGGGGGCCTCATCCTCTGCGTCTTCTTCCAGGTCAGGAACACCGGTTTCTTTGCTTTCTTCTTTGGTGGTGGTCCACTGCTGCATGATCACATCCAGGTTGATCTGGATATTTTCCCAGACGTCAAAGGTGTTCTCTTCACTGGTTATTTTGACGGTGCCTTCCGTGCCTGTGGCAGCTTCCCTGTCCATGAGGTAGTTCCCGCCAACCGTGGTGTTGTAGTTCCCCTTCATGTGAGGAATGGCAATATAAAATTTTCTGGTCTCACGGTATTTGACCACAATGGTATTGTTGACCACCTCCTGATAATAGTCCACCTGGCGGAGCAGGTTATCGATGGCCTCGAAATAGTTATCGTCTGCTGCAATATTGACATCAACCAGGACATCGCGTTCAACGTCACTTGCCCAGCTCACGCTCATGCCTTTCAGCGCTGCCAGCCGGTTGAGGATATCCCACAGAGGCTGAGGCCCACCGGTGGAACGTATGGTCGCGCCAACCTTGAGTTGAAAGTCAGACTCTTCCGTGTCCAGGTCCTCTCCTGTATTGATATCAGCAGCAAGATAGCCCGGCGTCTGGAAACGAACTGGCAGTTGAGCGGGTTTGGACGGCTCAGGCAGGTCTGCTTGAATCGCATTGTCCATAGGCGGCTCTTGCACGTCGTTTTGAGCACAGGATACGAGTGCAAAAGCAAACAACGAGAAGAGTGTCGTTATTTTGATTGTAGGTAACTTCATAAGGGCTTTCCTCAAGTCGTGTCTGATGGCAATTACATGGATTGATTACGTGCAAGTCTACCTTTGATATACTTTGCCAGGTCAGGTGGTATTCTAATACCTGATAACAGGAGCGCCTGGTATTGTTCAGTCGCTTTCGCCTGGTCGCCCATGTTGTCGTATATACGGGCAACAGCAACCATTGAAGCTAAGTTTCTCCCATAGAGTTCATCATGTCTGTGATACAGTTTGAGGGCGTTTTGAGGCTCTCCATGGGTTTCGATAAAGGCAGCGTAGCTGAGAAGCGCTTCCCGACTGGGTTTTTCCATACTGATGGCCTGGTCAAAATACTCAATGGCGTTACCGGTTTCCTGCATGTTGGCAGATGCAATGGCTGCCGTCAGAGCAGCGCCAGTATGTGTACTGTCTATGGCCAACGCCTTTTGGGCAAAAAAGATGGCTTTGGCATTCTGGTGGAGATGCACCAGGAAGAGAGATGCTATCCGGTTGGCGAGGTTGGCATTGTCGGGCCAGAGTTCCAGCGCCTTTTCATGTAACAGGATGGCCGATTCAAAATCTTCACGTTTTTCCAAAGCCTTGGCTTGGTTTATCAGCTGCTTGGCCTCGGCAACTTCTTTGGGAATACTCATCTGCTGCCTGATGGTCAGGGCCTCAGCATCCCTGACCTCGGGATCTGTTTCAAAAGTAATCTCAGAACTGCCCCCGCTTGCCCAATTGTAGGTTTTGTCTTTGGGCAGAATCACCAGGGTGTTGAACCGCTCTTCTTTCTGCAGGTCCTTCAGGTTCATGATGACGTCCAGGGCAAAATCCCAGGGCACCTGATCCAGGGAGAGGGTAAGAGATCCACTTACTGATTCATCAACAATGATATTGATGCCGCTCACCTCGCGGAAGATACGAAAGACGTTATGAAGATCTGTCTTATAAAAATCCACGGTGATACGTTTTTTTACGTATCCTGAGAAAAGAAAGGCATCCTGGATCTGTTGTTCTTCCGCCTCAGGAGAGAGCTGTCTGGCCAGAGGATTGACATCCGGCAGGTGGCTTTCGATGGAAGTCTGTTCCTGGATGATTGATGCCACCTCATCGGCTTTTGCGGCCTCTTCTATAACGATCTCAAGTCCTCTCTCAACAGTATTGATGGTGAACGGAAAGAGTTCGTCGTCCATGGCTTCTAAAACAAAACGGAGGCCGCTTCCGCGTTTGGTGACCCGTATCTGGGCCAGGGAGGCGGAGTTTACCTGCTGTTCCTGGAGGAGGTCGTCACCGGTGGCATTGTTGACATCGATGAAAAGGCGGGCCGGATTGGCTCCATCCTTGTCGAGAATGTCATAGGTATAATCCGTGAGCGGCGTGTTGCCGACAAGGACAATTCGGGTTTGGGTATCAGTGGGAGATACGTCAATCTGTTCAATGACCTGCGCGGCCACCGGATTGGGCTCAGCGAAATCAGTTTTGCTTTCCCCTTTGGCAAGATGGAGCAGGATGCGGTTGCCAACCTGTTCGGAGGTGAAATCATGTTCCTGGTCAAGGAGAATTTCTACTCGGGCCAGCGAAGGTGTCATATCAGACAAGGTTTTGGTTTGAACGACAACGCCCGGTATATCTACTGCCTGACGGAAATCCCCTGCAAATTCAGCCTCAGCGATGTCGACTATGATCCTGGGCGGGTTGAACAGTTTGTAGGAGGTAAAGGAAGGCTCACCATCCGTAGCCAGGGTGATGTGATAGGCTGCATCGGTCTCCTGGCTGGTAACATCAGAAATGTGAACCAGCTCAGCGGCCGTTGCACTGGCGGCAACAAACAGCGCGGATGCGGCGAGGCCAACCAGATATTTTCGTGCTGAGATATGAATCTGGGACACCAGAGCGCGCGGGAAAGATTGGTGCAACATGTTTACTCGTCCCCCTCTTTATTTAATTTCATTGTATAGGTGCTCAATATTTCTTTCCCTGCACGGGTGACTGCTCGTTCTTCTATGAGCACTTGCGATGTCTCTATTTCTTTAACCGTTCCTCTTTTCCCGATGAGCATGCCGGTCCGAAGGATGTATCCTTTGCCGGTCACGTCCTGTGCCATGGCAAATCGCTCTCCGTCGGTGGTTAAAATGGCGACCAGCTGCAGTTGTCCTGGTTCAAAGAGCTGCATGCCCGTGAGAACCCTGTCCTCATCGATGATTTCGTTGGGATCAGGGCCGCTCTGGGTGGCCTCCTGGGACAGAAAGGGTACAAAAGGGTCATGGCGGGCATCAAGAGGGTATTCGTAGGACGGTGCATCGCCAGCCCCGGGGTCGTTCTCTACGGTGTCACCGGGAAGGTTTTCAGCTCCAGCCGCAGGCTGCACCATAACACCAGAAACTAAGAAAATGGTGAACAGAGCTGATACTTTTTTACGCAGCGGCATACTCTTGTGATCCGCGTATGTGGTTGTTCGTTGAGCTAGCATTGTTTTTTCGTCCTGCTGAGTTATCCATTATTTCTTCTTGTTCGGCGGAGGCAGAGCCTTGTCGGTGAACCTGTAGGTCAGGAGTTGACATTGGGAACTGAGCAGCATTTCCCCGGCCTCTTTTAAGGGCGCCCCCATGGTGATGTTGTTTACTGTGACCAGACGCTTCATTTTACTGACCTGATCCAGGAAAAAACCCATGTTGTGATAAGGACCTTTGGTTTCTATGTTGATGGGGATGGTGGCATAGAAGTCTTGCGGCATTTCTGCTCCCGGCCTGAAGCTTAAAAAGTCCAGCCCTGCGCCTTTTCCAAGGTCAGAGATGGTTCTCAGGAGATCAGGGATCTCCTGAGATTTTGGAAGGATTGCGGCCTTTTCAGCAAATCTGGCTTGGGTTTCTTGCAGGTTTTTCTCATATTTGCTGCGATTGCGAACGGTCTGCTCAGCTTTTCTCAACTGGATTTGCGCCTGCTTGATCTGCCTCTCAACCTGGGTTATCTGTTGGGACGTTGGCTTGTACATGAACCAGAATGCAGCCAGCAGTGGCAAGAGAAGAAGCGCTATTGCCAGAGCGGCCTTGAGCTTCACGTCCAGCGGCAGATACTTCTCATCTATAAATGTGTCGAATTTGCTCTTGTTTTTCATGAGATCCGGGCTGTATGATTATCGAGTTACTTGTTTGAGGCTGGTTGTTGGGCCTCTTTCGACGGGTTCGGCAGGCTGCAGGAGATATCAAACCCTTTCAATTTTCTACCGGCGTATGTCTTCATTGATGATCCTGCCAGGGTAACAGCTTGAATATATTCTGAACTTTTCAGGTCATCCATGAACTTGGCAATGGTGCGATTGTCTAAAGCCATGCCTTTGAGTTTTAGGCTGTTGTTTTTTTGTATCAGGGATTCAAGCCACATCCTCTGGGGGGGGACAAAGGAAGACACCTCGTCCAAGGCGTGGACCGTGAGTGAGGAACTCTGTTTGAGTTCATCGATTATGGCTATGCGTCTTTCCAAAGTCAGTTTATCCGTCTCAAGCTTCTTTATCTCATTGAGTAATTTTTGGTGTTGGCGTATTTGGGCCTGGAGTTGTTTATGCGTCTGCTGTTTACTGGCCAGGGTGTTTTTTTGAACGAACAGGACCGCAGCCGCAACGATAAGGACAACAAAGAACAGGCTGATAAAGCCCATGACTTGCTTCGTGGCTCGATATCGACGCTTGATCTCTCTGACAGGAAGAAGATTTATGTGTGTCATGTCTTAAAAGGGTGCTTGTCTTATGGCTAAGCCGGTTGCAATAGCCATTTCCGGGGCTATTGATTGAAGATAGTGTGCATCAATTTTCTTCTCGTCGACTTTCATGGTCGCAAAGGGGTTAAAGGCGATAACACGAAGTGCAGTTTCCTCCTCGATGTAGTCGATCAGTCCAGCCACTTTGCTGCCCCCGCCGCTCAGGACCAGCGCTGTAAGCGGGTTGCTGGGATTATTGGCCGTATACAGGTCCACGGCCTTTTTTATTTCCAGGATCCATTGGGTACAGGTCTGGTTAAAAACATCTTCTATTATTTCTCTGCTTTCATCGGCCTGGATATGGCCCAGTTTAATTTGTTCGGCCTGATCTTCGTCAATATCCAAGGCGTTGGCCAACTGTATGGTCAGTTGATTGCTGCCAACGACCACGTCCCGGGCGAGAACGCTTATCCCCTCCTTGAGGATATTGATGTTCATTTTGGAGGCCCCGATGTCGACCAGGGCAATAGTATTCTGCTCCTCACCGGTGGAGAGTTCCCAGATATTTTCCAGGGCAAAGCCGTCGACGTCCACCAGAACGGTTTTCAGGTTCAGCTCTTCCATCATCATGAGATAGTCATCGACAACTTCTTTTTTTGCAGCAACGAGCATAATATCGCTTCGTCCTTCCTCTCGGCTGCTGGTGGGCAGTTGATGATAATCGAGATAGACATCATCGATATCAAAGGGGATGTACTGCTCGGCCTCTGCAAGGATATAGTTTTGCAGCTCGTCGCCTTCCATGTATTCAAGGTTGATCTTCTTGACGATAACTGAATAACCGGAGATGGAGAGCCCGATACGTTTATTTTTTATTTTCAAGTTGTTAAAGAGAGATGCAATGATCTGGCCGACGATTTCTGGTTCTTGGAGTACACCATCTTCGACCGCTCCTTCAGGGAGCAGGGCGCTGCCAACAGCCGAGAGCTTATATCCTTTCCCAGAGCGTCGGAGTTGGCAAATCTTCACCGCATGAGAGCCTATGTCTACCCCGGTGATGAGCTGATCTTTTTTAGCCATGATTATCTCTTAGAAATTGTGAATGCAGGAGCTTGAATTGACAGGGAAATATACGACTGTCTCTAGATATTAAGCACATAAACCGCTGCGTTTGTCAAGTGTCGAGCATAATTTTTTTGTTTTTATTTTATTAAAAACAAAGGGATAGATATGGTCCCCTTGTGCTTTATCTTGTGTTATCCTTGCCTAATTTTTTAAAATAATTTTATAAATAACATGTGGTTGTTATAGCCGAAATCCTGCTTGTATTTTTATGAGCTATCGGTTAGTTTGGCAGGCAACTTTATTCTCCATCTCCCCAGAGGCTTACGAGTGACTTCTCATCCATCCCCTTCCAAAAAATCCGCCTGGCGTGAGAACGTTGAGGCGATTGTCATTGCCCTGATCCTGGCTCTGTTCATCCGGACCTTTATTGTGCAGGCCTTTAAGATCCCCTCGGGGTCCATGCTGCCCACCTTGCAAATTGGCGACCATATTCTTGTTAATAAATTCATTTATGGTATCAAGATCCCTTTTTCCGGCAAAGTGCTGGTGCCGGTAAAGGATCCGCAACCAAATGATATCATTGTTTTTAAATACCCGGAAAACCCCAAGTTGGACTACATTAAACGTGTTGTTGGCACAGCAGGACAAACTGTGGAGATCCGTGATAAAGTGGTCTTGATTGACGGGGTGGCCTTTGATGATAAGTACGGTGTTCACAGTGACGTCAATATTTTGTCGGCAGCCCAGGGGCCAAGGGATAACTATGGTCCGGTGACCGTCCCGCCGGGTAAACTGTTTGTGATGGGAGACAACAGGGATAACTCCTATGATGGGCGGTTTTGGGGATTTGTTGACCTGCAGGCGGTGCGGGGTAAAGCCTTTCTTATTTACTGGTCCTGGGATGTCCGGGCAGACCTTTTTTCTTTGGATCGATTCAGATCTGTTCGTTGGGGCCGTATTGGTGACCTTGTGCATTGAAGCGGAGTACACGTGGCAACAGGATATTTTTTCCCCCACAGGCATGTTCTTGGAATTGATCAACTTTCCCCTGATGATATATCCCACATACTGCGCACGGCCAAATCCCTGAAGGAGATTTCGGCACGACCCATTAAAAAGGTGCCGACCTTACGAGGGCATACCATTATCAACCTTTTTTTTGAGCCCTCGACCCGTACCAGGTTGAGCTTTGAGATCGCAGCCAAAAGGATGAGCGCTGATACCTTTACTCTTTCTCCGGCCACCAGCAGCGCAACCAAAGGGGAGACACTCATCGATACGGCCCGTACCCTTTCGGCCATGCATCCTGATGGTATCATTCTTCGCCACTCCTGTTCAGGGGCACCCCACATACTCGCCCGGCATGTGAACGCCTCGGTTATTAACGCCGGTGATGGTGCGCATGAGCACCCCTCCCAGGCCTTGCTCGACATGATGACCGTTCAGGAGCATAAAGGTCGCCTGCATGATCTCAAGGTTGCCATCATTGGGGACATTATGCACAGCAGGGTGGCTCACTCGGATATAGAGGGCTTTACTAAGATGGGATCCCGTGTCCATGTGTTTGGACCCTCGACATTGATGCCCAAAGGATTGGTGAATCTCGGGGCCGTGGTCGAAACCTCTTTGGAAGATGTCGTCCGTCGTGCTGACGTGGTCATGACACTGCGTATCCAGAAAGAGAGACAGAACGATCCTTTGCTCCCCTCGTTCAGGGAATATGCCCGACATTTCAGTATTTCAAAAGAGATACTCTCCCTGGCCAAACCGGACGCCCTTGTCATGCATCCCGGGCCTGTGAACCGAGGGATAGAGTTAAGCCCGGAAGTCGCCGACAGTGGGCAATCGGTTATTCTCAATCAAGTGACCAATGGTGTGGCGGTTCGCATGGCCTTGCTGTATCTGGTCATGGGGAACGCCTGAATCCGCTGCGGAGTACAGACTGATACCCCATGGTCTCTTGTTGTGTAGGAAGCAAGCTGGAGCCAGGTATAGAGGAGCAGCTGCACCTCGTCGTCCTGCGGCAGGTTCAAAAACAGGGCAGCCCAAGCTCCGCTTTATTCGCTGAGCTGCTGTCGTACTCCCAACTCTGGGCTGCCTGGAGACGGAGGTATGCGCCAGCTTTGCCTCTGTACTGTTTCATAAACGCGCTCGGATGCAGACCACGGAAAATAGAGATCGGACAGTATCTTCATGAACACCTCTTGGATTATTCAACAGGGCCGGGTTGTCGATCCGGTCAATGCCATTGATCGTTGCCAAGATTTGTATGTGCTAGACGGTATTCTCACCGCTGAGGCCTCCGCTCTACCTGATGATGTTCAAATTATTGACGCTAGGGGACAAATCGTTGTCCCAGGGCTGATTGATATGCATGTGCATCTTCGGGAACCCGGACATGAATACAAGGAGGATATTCTTTCCGGGACAAGAAGCGCAGTGTCCGGCGGCTTTACTGCTGTGGCGTGTATGCCCAATACCGTGCCCGTCAATGACAGCGGTGCTGTCTGTTCTTTTATTAAAGAGACAGCCCGTCAGGCGCCTGCCAGGGTGTATCCGGTGGCGGCGATCAGTAAGGGCAGTCTGGGGCGGGAACTCACAGAGATGGGTGACCTGCGCGATCACGGGGCAGTGGCTGTGTCTGATGACGGACTCCCGGTTCGTGACAGTCAGCTTATGCGGCGTGCGCTGGAGTATGCCAGTGATTTTCAGTTGACCGTGATTTCGCACTGTGAAGATCCGGCCTTGAGCAAGGGAGTGATGAACGAAGGCGCGAATTCCACCCTTCTTGGGTTGCAAGGTATCCCGGCGGCTGCTGAATCGGTCATGGTGTACCGGGATATCGCCCTGGCCGAGTTGACAGGTAAGCCGGTGCATATTGCCCATGTGAGCTGCGCCCAGTCCGTGGATCTGATCCGGGCTGCAAAAAAGCGCGGGGTTCAGGTGACTGCGGAAACCGCTCCCCATTATTTCAGCCTGACCGATGGGGCGGTTATCGGGTATGACACCAACGCGAAAATGCATCCGCCGCTCAGGGAACAGGCCGATGTTGAGGCGATCATTGCCGCACTTGTTGATGGGACCATCGATGCCATAGCCACGGACCATGCTCCCCACTCCAGTTTGGAAAAGGATCTGGAGTTCGATCAAGCAGCCAATGGCATCATTGGGTTGGAAACCGCCTTGCCGTTAACCTTGGAGCTGGTACACCGGGATGTGCTGGATCTGACCCGCCTGGTCGAGCTGTTGTCCGTTTCCCCGGCCAGGATTCTGGGGGTGCAGGGAGGACATTTCTCCCCGGGAGAGAGGGCGGATATGACCATTATTGACCCAGATCATGTCTTTTCGTACACAGAGGAGATGATTGTGTCCAAGAGTGTCAATACGCCCTATATCGGAAGACAGTTCAGAGGCAGGGCTGTGCTAACCATGGTGGATGGTGCTGTCCGGTTTTCCCTCTAACCCTTATTTCTCATGGACATTGGTCGAGATTGGGGCCTGAAAACGGAGGTCACACCCATCTGTTTTTATTTTTTATCAAGTAAAACCAAGGTGTTACGGGAGATCCGGGCTGGGAGGCAGGGAGACGGGTACCTCTTTTCTGATATATATTTCTTGGGGAGAAACTCGGGCCTTGAAGGCCAGGACCAGGACCCCCGCTTTAATAGCTTTAGCAAGCGTTTCTGCATAGTTGGGATCTATATGTGCTGCAGGCTGAAAGGCGTCTGTATCCTCTCTTTGGATACAAAAGAGCAAACTAGCGCCATGCCCCTGATGGGCCAGGCTGATCAGTTCCTCCAGATGTCTGGTCCCGCGAGCGGTAACCGCGTCAGGAAAAAGAGCGCATTTATCCTGCGCCAGAGAACAGTTTTTCACTTCCAGGTAGGTTGTCCGACCTCCTGGTTCATGTTCAAGCATAAAGTCCAGACGGCTTTTCTCTGAAATTTTGACCTCAGGCACAATGGTCTTGATGGGATCAAAGTGGTTGATCCGGCCGTTGGTCAGGGCCTCGTGCACCAGTTTATTGGTCCGTGCTGTGTTGATCCCAATCCAAGAGGGGCCTACCCGAACAAGTTCCAGGGTCCAGGGATATTTTCGTTGAGGATTTGTCGACCTGGAGATGAGAACCGGAAGACCGGGATCCGAACAGCCAAGCATGGAGCCGCTGTTGGGACAGTGTACGGTCAGTATGCGCCCGTCATCCAGTTGGACATCAGCCAGAAAACGTTTGTACCGCTTGACCAGTTTTGCACGAGTTTGTCTTGTTGGAAGAAGCATAGCCAGAGATTGCAAAATGTAGCTGAATTTGCCCGATCCTCTGTAAGGAGCGGACCTGCGTCCAGCTGTTATACCTCTGGGGCATTCTGCAGGCAATGAGAAATACGGCAAAGGGAAAAAGAGAGGGGATATGGGTGGCGCACCTTTCTCCATTTGAGTTTTTGCTTGGTTTTTTGTAATAAAAGGGGTGGCGTCGGCGTTTTAGGTACTCTATTCGCACTCAACATACAACAAAGGAGACTCAACCCATGAAGCTAGGGTTAAACGGCCTGGGGAGAATAGGCAAGTTATCATTGTGGCATCATGTTGCATGCAAGCATTTTTCTGAGATTGTGGTCAATTTGGGCAGACAAGTGGGGTCTGGACTGCAGGATATTGCGGCCGCAATAGAAAAAGATTCATCCTATGGCCGACTGGGCGTATACCTCCATGGGCACAGCTGTGGTCGGGTTATTGAGAACCTCAACGAAGCCGAAGGCAGCATGACCATTGACGGTATGCCGGTGCGCTTTCTGAGGACAGCCCGTAATCCCAAAGATATCGCCTGGCAGGAGAACGGTGTTCGCCTGGTGGTGGATACCACCGGCGTCTTCAGAGATCCGACCACGGATCCCGACGACGGCAAAGGAGCCCTGCGAGGGCACCTCCAGGCTGGTGCCGAGAGGGTGGTACTGTCCGCGCCCTTTCAGATCAAAGCGAAAGGCTTGGATATGCCCGAAGATGCTGTGACCACTGTCATGGGCATCAATGATGATGAGTATGACCCCTTACGGCACAGTATTATTTCTGCTGCTTCCTGCACCACAACCTGTCTCTCCTATATGATAAAACCTTTGCTTGACCACTTTGGCAGCGACCGCATGCTTTCAGCCTCCATGGTGACCGTGCATGCAGCCACCGGCAGTCAGCAGGTTTTGGACCGCATGCCGGGCGCTGGGACGACGGACTTGCGGAAAAACCGTTCCATCCTGAACAATATTATCTTGACAACCACCGGTGCGGCCAAGGCCCTTGGTCTGGTGATCCCGGAAATGAAGGGGATTGGCTTTATTGCCGAGTCCGTCCGAATTCCGACCTCCACTGGTTCACTCATTGTTTTGGTGCTCAACCTTCAGGATGACCTGGAGAATCCGATCAAGCGGAGCCTGATTAACTCTATTTACAGTGCCTACGCAGAAAACACCCCCTACCTTGTCCATTCCACTGAACAGAATGTCTCTTCGGATATTATTGGGGTGCCCAGGGCCGCTGCTGTTATTGAGGCAACCGAAATTCATACCCGGACAGCTACCCTTAAGGTGAACTTGGAGCACGTCAAGGGGGTGTCGTTAAGCCAGGGCAATGCCAACGCCAGCCTGGAAATCCCAGTTACCCAGGCGGTCATTTATGGTTGGTATGACAATGAACTAGGGAGTTATACCCACATGTTGGGTGATTTGACCGTTACAGTTGCCGATACCATGGTTTGACATACGGGCGGCAGGCAGGCGTGACCTGGACGCTGTTTATACCCTGGAGCAGTCAGGTATGAACAGACCATGGTCATACAGCCAGCTCCAAGCTGAGCTGGACTATCCGCTGGGGGTACAGTTGCTGGCCACGGCAGCAGGGGGGAGGGTGTGTGGTTATGCCCTGTTCAGGTATGTGGCCCAGGAGGCTGAACTGCTGCGCATTGGGGTCGCCCAGGACGACCGGCGTACAGGCGTGGGTAGGGCGCTCTGGGAGCGGGGGCTGTGTTGTCTGCGTGCTACCGGAGTGATGAGGTGTTTTGCGGAGGTTCGCCGTTCCAATACCGTCGCCCGGAGCTTTTATGAACGGCTGGGATGTGTTAGGGTGGGCTCCAGGAAGAAGTATTACCTGCATCCTGTAGAGGATGCGATTGTTGTCCAAAGAACCATTGATTGATGGGAGGAACCCGTGAAAAAAATAGAGGACCTTTCCCTTGCAGGAAAAAAGGTTTTTGTCCGCGTGGATTTCAATGTCCCCATGGCTGATGGCCGGGTACAGGATGATCTGCGAATGCAAAAGGCATTGCAGACCATTACCTTTCTCAGGCAACAGGGAGCGCGAACCATCCTCTGCACCCATCTGGGAAGACCAACACGAGAACAGAAGGACAAGTTTTCCCTGGCGCCGGTGGCCGAGCATCTGTCTTCTTTAATTGGTACACCCGTGGTACTGGCGCCTGACTGCATTGGGCCAGAGGTGGAGGCTTTGGTCCAGCGGATGCAGGATCGGGATGTGCTGATGCTGGAAAACATCAGGCTGTACAAAGAGGAAACTGAAAATGACCGGCAGTTTGCAGCCCAACTGGCCGGACTGGCGGAGGTCTACGTGAACGATGCTTTTGCCGTTTCCCATCGTGCACATGCTTCTGTTGTAGGAGTGCCCGCCTGCATAGCGGAAAAAGCGCCTGGATTTCTGTTGCAGCGTGAGTTGGATTATTTCCAACGTTCCCTGGATAATCCGGTCAGGCCGCTGGTTGCCATTGTCGGAGGTGCTAAGGTCTCCGGTAAACTACAAGCCCTGGAGAATATGCTCGACCGGGTAGATGGGTTGATTTTGGGAGGGGCCATGGCCAACACTTTTCTCAAAAGTCAGGGGTACGCCCTGGGTGATTCGCTGGTTGAAGATGATCTGCTTGCGGCGGCGGCAGACCTGCTCCGGCGGGCTGCGGACAAAGGTGTCAAGGTCTATTTGCCCGTTGATGTGGTGGCTGCAGAGAGGTTTGCTAATCAGGCTGTCAGCAAACTGGTAACGGTGCAGGACATTCCGGATGCATGGATGGCTCTGGATATCGGGCCGGCTTCTGTCCTTTACTTTAACGAGGCATTGGCCAAGGCCAAGACTATTGTCTGGAATGGCCCGATGGGCGCCTTTGAAATGGATTCTTTTTCCAGAGGGACCATGGCCATTGCCCACACAGTGGCGGCATCCCATGCGCTCACGGTGATCGGCGGGGGCGACTCCAATGCTGCCATTAAAAAGGCCGGTGAAGCAGACAATATTTCGTATATGTCCACTGGCGGAGGGGCGTTTCTTAGGCTTATGGAAGGGAAGGCTTTGCCTGGTGTGCAGGCATTGGCCTAGCCCGAATTGCCCTTGGGGATCACGCTGTCAGGAGACTTTCACAGAAAGGAGGCTATAATGGCTAGAAAACCTATCCTCGCAGGCAACTGGAAAATGCACTTTACTGTCGACCAGGCCGTTCAACTCGCCCTTGAACTCGCCAGGACAGCTGATGCCTGCAGGGACCGGGAGGTTATGATCGCTCCCCCGTACACTGCGCTTGATGCTGTCAGCAAGGCAGTGCAAGATTCCAGGATGCTGGTTGGTGCCCAGAATGTGTGCTGGCAAGAGCAGGGGGCATTGACAGGGGAAATTTCTCCGACCATGCTCCAGGATTGCAACGTCAGCATGGTGATCATCGGTCATTCCGAACGTCGGCAGCTCTTCAACGAGAGCGATGCTATGATCAATCAAAGGATGCTGGGAGCTTTGCACTATAATCTGGCGCCAGTATTCTGCATTGGTGAAACCCTGGAGGAGCGGGAGGCAGGAGATACCCTGACCGTTCTTGAGCAGCAGATAATCGAGGGCCTGAAGGGGATCGATGCCGCCCAGATGTCGTCGGTGGTCATCGCCTACGAGCCGATCTGGGCTATTGGGACCGGGCAAACCGCAAGCACAGAGCAGGCACAGGAGGCGCATCGTTTTATTCGGCAGCTGGTGGAAAATAAAGTAAACAAAACTGTTGCAGAAAAGGTGAGAATACTCTATGGTGGCTCGGTTAAACCAGAGAATGTTGATGCGCTGATGGCGCAGCCTGATATAGATGGTGCACTGGTTGGTGGTGCAGCACTCCAATTCGAGTCCTTTGCTCGAATTATCAATTTTATATGACAAATATAATACTTATAACACACGTCACGGTCTGTCTTTTTCTTATTGCCATAGTTTTATTGCAACATGGTAAGGGTGCGGATATAGGAGCGACCTTCGGCGGATCCAGTCAGTCGCTGTTTGGGACGGAAGGACCTGTTCCCTTGCTCAATAAAATTACGACAATTGCGGCTATCGTTTTCATGGGAACCTCGGTCACTTTGGCGTATATATCGGTGAATAAAAGTACAAGATCGGTTATGAGCACTGTGACTGTCCCTGGGGAACAGCAGGCAATGCCGCTGTCCACAGAGCAGATGAGCGCTCCGGCGCCTGAAAGCGAAAGCACGCAACAGGCCGCCGAAGAAAAATAGTAGACAGCTCAATAAAGGGTGCCGAAGTGGTGGAATTGGTAGACACGCTATCTTGAGGGGGTAGTGGCCCACGGTCGTGCGAGTTCGACTCTCGCCTTCGGCACCATTGAAAGGTTTAAGAACGTTCACTGAAGTTTGTTTAGGCCCCAAATCTGTAAGGTTTGGGGCCGTTTTTTTGTTCGTGCGCCTGGGCGGGATCTTGAAAAAAGCCATTGTTTTTTGTGTGTCTATTACATGAGATAAACAAGCTGAATAAAATACTGCACCCAAAATGGGGTGAGATGGCGAAAGCTACATTGTGGGAGGATTGTCAGAAGAAGAACCTGGTGTTTTCCACCTTGGTGCTCCTTTTCAGGAGGCTTCAATTATAAAAAAGCGCTTGACATTGCTCCTCGTCTGGGTGATACTTAATAGCTTATACTAATGTTAAGAGAATGAAGAGAGTGGGTAAAATTCGGTATAACACCTGAAAAAAAGAAAGATTCTCTCTGCTGAGGAGTGGGAGAAAAACCCTCACTTTGAGACGAAGACTTTGGTATATTCAAAGTTTTTCTCATGGTTACAAGCAAGGCTCCCATTCAGTTTCTATTGGTACATCTCTATTGTGTGGAGAACAAGATATCGGCTCGTTCTTGGCGGGTCGCGGTTATTTTCGAGCAAACCCAGACAATGGAACGGATGCCATATTTTGCGACCCGGAATTGGCAAAAGCGAGGCGGCGATGACATCGGTGTTGTAAGCCGTCTTGCAGGCCCCTCTGGTTTGAATCCACTACCTTTCGGCAGTTGAGAGTTTACTTAAAGGAGGAAATATGAGAAAGGTAACTTGTTTTGTCGTTATTTCGATTTTGTTGTGCAGTACTGCAGTGCTGCATGCTCAGGCAGCATCTGTTTTTCTTACTCAAGAGCAGACATTTGGTGATAGTATACCCACCTTTGAGGAGACGCTGACCTTTGATAAATTTGATGCTTCATTGGGAACTCTTTTGTCCATAGAGGTAGGCATGTATTTGGAGTCCACTGGGGGCTCTCTAACCGTTGACAATGATGGTGCACAACCAGCTACGGTTACTGCAAAGTTGGGTGTTCAAGGAGCAATGAGTTCGACGGACGTATCCTTTATGGACACCTCATTTCAATTTATAGCCAATGACATTCACGCCTATGAAACGGCAACCTATGCTCTTGCAGCGGATGATGGTGACGGTCCCAGCAATGTAGACCCCTCTGCTCCAGATGCTGCCACCCTGATAGGTAACAGTTCCCAAACTTCTGACAACGGCTACCTTCACAGTTTGGTTCATGGTCAATATATAGGTTCTGGCACCTTTGATGTTACGGTGGATGTAGCACCGTATCTTAACTTTGGAGGAGTCGGAGGTCTTGAAGGCGGCTTTACCAATATGATCGCTGGCGGTAACGTCCAGGTTATTTATGAATATGAACCCTCCATCCCCCCTGTTCCAGTGCCTGGTTCAGTTGTCCTGCTTGTATCAGGTCTCGGTTTCATGGCATGGATGAGAAGAAGAAACTGATGCCGTATCATTGATTGAGGTACAAAAGAGGTCACTACCAGCAATGGTGGTGACCTCTTTTGTTTATCAAAAACTTTGAGATATTTTTTTCCAGGTCGAACCGGTGCAAGGACGTCGGTTTACCCCGGATTGCTCATGAGCTTGGGGTCTTACTTTTCCCGAACCTGACACCGCCTGAGCTGATGAGAAATCCAGATGAAGAGCTTGCAGATAACAGTTCAGGTTCCCAGTTTCAGCTCCTCCCCCCTCCTAGGCCTCTCTGGTTTCGTCTGCAGTTGGAGTTCCTCCTTTCCTGACTCCTTGTGTTGCCAGATGTGCACCTGCTGCCCATGGTAAGGACATGGCAAGCAGAAGCCAAGTTTTCTTTTCCAGCGAAGGGTGTCAATTAGAGCAACGTCTTTGGTGGATGGATCAAATCTGTCCGCAGCTATCCCATATTTGATACCATCGACAGCATCTCCACGGAGGAGAATCTCGTCCACAACCAAAGCCAGATTCCTCCCTGGGAATGTTCTTTCCCCATACAGTTTCCCAATTATTCCGGGATGTGCCACCACTTTCCCGGATTTCTCATGCACCTTTTGTCTTGTTTGAAAAAAGAGGCAAAAATAAAAAGATGCGCTCTTGGGGCGCTGTTTCAAATTGCAACAAATAGCTCTTGAACAATCCGGGTTCCGTGATCGTCCCGTCCCCTGGACAACGACAACTAAAAGTATATTGACAAATTATCTTGTACATGTACAATGCCAGTTCAGTACAGAGACAAAGGGAGAGAGGTTGTGGATCTGACAGAAAAGCAGCAGAGCTTGCTGCAATATTTGCGTACAAAGCTCGATGAAAACGGCACCATTCCCACCCTGCGACAGGCCGCAGCTGATCTGGGAGTGACGCATAATGCTGTCGCTCAATTGATGCATCAATTGGAGCGAAAGGGAATGTTGCAACGCCAGGGACGCTATGGACGCAGCGTTCAGCTTTACCCTGATCCGAGCAACCAGGGTCGCTGGGGCCGGGGCAGGGAAGTACCGATTGTCGGCCAGATAACGGCAGGCTTGCCGATGTATGCCCAGCAGGAATGGGAGGGAACGGTGGTTGTGGATGAGAGTATCTTCCCGGGTACAAATCTTTTCTCTTTACGTGTCTCTGGAGATTCCATGAAAGAAGCCGGAATTTTTGATCAAGACCTGGTGATCTGTGAACCACGTCAATATGCTGAAAGCGGGGAAGTCGTTGCTGTACTCATCAAAGGAGAGGAGGCAACGGTCAAGCGAATTTTTCTTCACTCCGATCACATCGAATTACATCCAGCCAACAAGGCCTTTTCCATAATGTGCTACCCATTCAGCGACATCCTGGTGCAAGGCAAGGTTGTCGGGGTAATCAGAGGCAAGCATGGACTGTTGGATGGGAAGAGCCATTGACAAGAACCTCCCTGGTCATGTGAAGCTGCCCCGCCAGGCCGTCTCGGGAGGACCAGATAATTTTTGTCACGTTTATCTGGGGACCTGCGGGTATTCCTACACCGAGTGGACGGACAGTGGGTACTACCCCCCAGGAACCAGAGCGTCTGACATGCTCAAGCTGTATTGCCGCAATTTCTCAATGGTGGAACTCAATTATACCTGGTACCAGATGGCCCGGGCTGATGCCATGGCCCGGATGGTGGGGAAAGCTCCGAGTCACTTTCTCTTTTGTGCCAAAGTAACCAGAACCATGACCCACGAAGTTCGCAGAAACTGGCAGGAACAGTTGAAGCTCTTTCGTACAGGTATTGCTCCGCTAAGAGACCAGCTTCTAGCGCTTTTGGTGCAGTTTCCCCCTTCTTTTGAGCGGACGATTAAACATCGTCAATACCTGGCAGCTCTCTTGGACGGCCTCCAGGGGCTCCCCATTGCGGTAGAATTTCGGCATCGATCCTGGGCCGTGGATTCGGTTTTCGCTGAGCTGGAAAAACGCAAGATCACCCTGGTCAACGTGGATGCACCGGAGATGCCCAATCTCTTTCCACCGTTGAAAACCGTTACCACTCCCTCCCTCTTCTATGTTCGCTTTCATGGTCGAAACACTGAGGGCTGGCGTTCAACCAATATGCAGAAAAAGTTTAACTACAACTACGCTGAGGAGGAGCTGCACCAGTGGACTGAGGAGTATATCCTTCCCATGTCCAAGCAGGCAGAAAAAGGGGTCATCGTTTTCAACAACCACGTCAAGGCCCAGGCGCCGCGCAATGGCTCGACCTTGGCAGGGATCCTCAACAAGCACCAGGCAGGAGCGGTATAATGGCCTGGGGAGGAACCACATGTGATCGTCAGATAATCCATTTTAATGTTGCTGATTTTGCGGTTGCGGTTGAACGGCTCTGTGATCTCACCCTTCGGGAAAAGCCGGTCATTATAGCACCAATGGGCTTTCCCCGAACCGTTGTCTATGATATGAGCGAAGAGGCGTACGGAGAGGGTGTCCGCAAGGGCATGCCACTGCAAACCGCCACCCGTCTTTGCCCGGCTGCAAAAATAGTATCCCCGCGCATACCTTTGTACCAAAAAGCAATGGGGCTTTTTGGTTCTGAGCTGCAGCTCTATTCGCCTCTTATAGAGTCAGGCCAGGTCGATGGTCATTTCTATGTCGATCTCACCGGCACTCACCGCCTGCATGGCCCGGCTCACGACGTGGCGTGGCGAGTGAGAAAAGAGGTGCAAAACAGGATGGGCATTGACCCCATCTGGACCCTGGCGAGCAACAAGCTGGTCTCCAAGGTGGCTTCTCGACTTGTGAAACCAATTGGTGAATACATTATCAGTCCTGGTGAGGAGCCTTCTTTCCTCGCGCCGCTCGCCATTCGTTTACTCCCAGGTCTGAAAAGAGCCGAGCTGGAGCGGCTGCAGCATTTTCAACTCACTACATTTGGTTCGGTAGCTGCTCTTTCCAGGGAGCAACTGATGATACCTTTTGGTCAGCGTTCGCAGTTTTTACACGATGCCAGTCGCGGAGTAGACAATACCCCTGTATGGCCATCCTCTAGGAAGAGGTCAGCGATTGTCTTGGAAGAGGTTTTTGCAGAAGATACCAATGATTCCAGAAAGATCCTTGCCGTTCTCTCCTTGCTCGCCAGTCAAGCAGGGGAGCGGTTGCGAAACAGGCAACAGGTCACCCGTCGTTTGGGTGTATGGCTGAGCTATGCAGACGGAACCGATGTCGTGCGGCAGGCCAGCCACAAAAAAGGAGTCTGCGGCGAGGACAGTCTTCAGGAAATGCTTGCTGCCGCTTTTTGCCGGGCATGGTTTCGCCGTACTCGGGTACGGAGCTGTCGCCTGGTTTGTGACCGCCTGAGCCCTTGCTCTCCCCAAGGGGTACTTTTTCCTGAAATGATGGGAGGGGCAAAAGAAAAAAACAAGAAACTGGACCAAGCCATGGATACCCTTCGCAGTCGTCACGGTTCAGGTATTATTGGTCGTGGACGCTGCTACCCTGTTCAGGAAAGCACTCTCCGGATGGCTCATCAGCTGAGCCCGGACTTCTCATCAGTTCAGACGGTTCCAGGTTCGGGGGGGTTGGGGACTTCAGTATACCTGGAGAGATGTGGGGCCAAAATACCGTCCAAGATGGTGGCGGATGGGATAAGCCCTGGTGCACATTTTGCCAAAATTTGAGACCGTCCTTGGACACCACATCCCTTGGTTTGCCTGTATTTTTTAAAAAAAACAAGATGTTCATGGAAAATCCGAGCTTCCCGTTCCCGTGGAAGCCTAACTACCCGAACCAATTGTCATGTTTGCCTTACGTGTCCGCTCTTGGTACTCCTTCTTGCAGGGGACGTCATCGCCCCGGGAGCTTTGTATACGTGCCAAAACACTTGGCTACAGCGGTCTGGCTCTGACCGATAGAGACAATATATACGGCCTTTGGGAATTTATACGACACTGCAAGGCACAGAAATTACAACCCATCATCGGAGCAGAAGTCTCCGCGCAGGAGAGTGGCTCGCTCATCACCTGCCTGGTAAAAAATGAAACTGGCTACAAAAATCTCTGTCGCATGCTGACCAGACGTCATATGGCATCTGGTCATTCCAGATTTGATCTCTTCTCTGAAATACCACATTTTGCTGCCGGATTGATCCTCCTTTGCAATGACCTGAACAGTTTACGGCACTGTCTGGATCACGGTCTTTGCGCTGTCGCTGATCTGGGACCATCCCCCACGGCGCAGGCCAAAGCCCTGTATACCTGGACAAAAAAGAACGGCCTTGTTGCTGTTGCCACTCCTGATGCTGACCTGGGACATACAGGGGAAAGAGAGGTGCACCAGGTCGTACAAGCGATCAAAGAGGGTTGGACGATCAGTACAGCGCGACGAGAGAGCAAAGATGTGCATGCCCTGCTCCCCCCACAGGTATACGCTGATCGTTTTGCCATCTGGCCAGGCGTGGTCGAGGCTGCTGATAGCTTGGCGAAGCAGTGCCCATATACGGGACCATCAGGTCAAGTGATCATGCCGCCCTGGAAGCACGATCAGGGAAAAGAGGAAACAGATGCGCTGACTACACTTCGCACCAGGGCTTTCCAAGGAGCGGCCAGAAAATACGGCCAGGACCTCGGTGAAGAGGTGGTCGAGCGGCTTGAACATGAATTGCGCATTATCGAAGAGAAAGGCTTTTCTTCCTACTTTTTGGTCGTGGACGATATCGTTCACCATACCACGCAAAAGAGCAGGGGGGCAGAGAGGTTAAGACGCCGGATTTGTGGTCGCGGCTCAGGGGCCGCTTCCTTGGTTGCCTATTGTCTGGGCATAACCAACGTCTGTCCTATCAAATATAATCTGTATTTCGAACGCTTTCTCAATCCCGGCCGCACAGATCCCCCTGATATTGATATAGACTTTTCCTGGGACGAACGGGATCAGGTCCTTGATGAGGTGTTGCACACATACGCTGGTCATGCGGCAATGGTCTGTAACCATGTTTTCTTTCAACCTCGTATGGCGATTCGGGAAGTGGCCAAGGTATACGGCATACCTGGATATGAAATATCAAAACGCACCAAACGAATTCCGGGGGGATATGGAACAGGGGAAGATCTTGCAGGCCAACTGGTCAAACTGCCGACCTTCAAAGATCAGGACCTGTCACCCCCCTGGCCGGAGATTCTCGCCCTTGCTGAACAAATAATCGGGTTTCCCCGTCATCTCTCCGTGCATTCCGGAGGGGTGGTCATCACGCCTGATCCCATTGATGAATATGTGGTGGTGGAACGAGCAGCCAAAGGGGTGCCCATTATCCAATGGGAGAAAGATGGCGCCGAAGAGGCTGGCCTGGTGAAAATAGATCTGCTTGGCAATCGCAGCCTCGGGGTTATCCGTGACACGATTTCCACGGTGGAAAGTGAATGCCTTGCCAGGGGGGAAACAACGGACGAATTTATCGAAGAACACTGGCAGCCCGAGGATGATATCCAGACGAGAAACCTTGTTGCCCAGGGGCAGACCATGGGCTGTTTTTATATTGAAAGCCCGGCCATGCGTTTACTTGAGCAAAAAGCTGCCACCGGGGATTTTGAGCAGATTGTTATCCAGTCCTCCATTATCAGACCGGCAGCCAATGATTTTGTCCGGGAATATGTGCGGCGTCTCCATGGCGGCACCTGGGTTCCCCTTTGTCCTGAGATCAAAGATGTCCTGGATGAAACCTTTGGCTTGATGGTCTACCAGGAAGATGTCTCCAAGGTGGCGGTGGCCCTGGCCGGGTTTAGTCATGCCGAGGCAGATGGACTGCGCAAGGTGATGTCCAAAAAGAACAAGGAACTGCGGCTCCGCGATTACAAACAAGATTTCTTCGCAGGCTGTAGGGCAAAAGGGATTGCCCAGAAAGACATGAACCAGATATGGCAGATGATGATGAGCTTTGAGGGGTACTCTTTCTGCAAGCCCCACTCGGCATCCTATGCCCGGGTTTCTTTCCAGGCAGCCTATCTGAAATGTCATTATCCAGCCCAGTTCATGGCAGCAGTGCTTTCCAACCAGGGCGGTTACTATACCGCCTTTGCCTATGTTTCTGAGGCCAAGCGGTTAGGGCTGGAGGTACAGCACCCTGATGTGAGCAAAAGCCAGGTGCATTGGACGGGTACTGGCAACACCCTGAGAGTGGGGCTGCAGGCGGTCAAGGGACTGTCTGCAGCCTGTAGAGAACGTATTCTTACCCAGCGTGCAGAGAACTCCTATGTCAGCCTTGTTGATTTTTTCCGCCGCGTTCAGCCGACGGATAATGAAATCCTTGCCCTGGCGTGCGCTGGGGCACTTGATAGTCTTGCTGCCAACCTGAATCGTCCCATGATCCTCTGGCAATGGACGCATTTCCAAAGGCTGCGGCAGGAGATGCAAACCATGTCGCTTTTTGAGGTGGTCTTGCCAGATCCACCCCAGCTTGCCGCACCGGAACTGCTGGACACACTGAGAAGAGAGTATGCTGTGCTGGGGTTTTTGTGTCAGTACCATCCGCTCCAATTTGTCCGTACAAGACGAGGAGAAAAAGGGTTGGTCCCTGTGTCCACCCTGGAACAACGGGTCGGCCAACGCGTGCGATGCGCGGCCTGGCTGCTGACGGGCAAGCTTGTTTCCACCCACAGAGGTGAGGCAATGGAGTTTCTTACCTTTGAAGACGAAAGCGCGCAGATTGAAACGACTTTTTTCCCTCAAACCTATCGCAAATACGCCCGGATGCTGAAAAGCGGCAGGGGATATCTGCTGACGGGACTGGTGGAGGAGGATTATGGCGCGCTGACCTTGACGGTGGATGCTGTCTGTCCTTTATAAGCCCATAAGCCCAGATTTGTCCCTGCGTTCAGGGCGCTCGGATTTGGACAAGCGCGACGGGCAGTGCGGGTTACTTGGGCGGAAATGGGCGGCGGGTGTGTGTGTGACTGGCAGGGGGGAAGAAGGGCGTGTGCTGGGGTGAGGTAACCAATCACGGGCTTTGTATTTGGGTGTTATGCTCTCGTTCTGAGGTGTAACGGGTCACGGGATGACTACTTCTTTTTATAGAGTTGTTTGGGGGGATATCCTTCAAATTCCTTAAAAACTCGCGAAAAATAAGATGCATCATTAAAGCCCACAGCAAAGCCTGCGTCGGTTACGGTTGCTCCATGTTTCAAAAGAAGTTTTTTTGCCGCTTCAATACGTTTTTTATTGAGATAATGTTTAAATGATATCCCGAAGTGTTTTTTAAAACTACGACAAAAATGATATTTGCTCATCGCTGTCTCTTTTGCTATTGCTTCTAGTGTAATTGGTCTATAGTAATTATTGTCTATAAAAATTTTGACTTTTTTTATGAAATCTTCCTTGTTGCTTAATGGGGAATGAAGATTTAAATTGGATATAGAATGGGGAGTATCATTGCAATAAAGAATATGACGATGCCTTATGCCGTTGGCAACTATTTTATAAAAATGTTTTTTTATAGAATAAAATGATTCAAGTAATGAAATAAAATTTACTGAATCAATACAGATTAATGATGAGTCAACACAACATTTTATGGTTGATGTAGCTGGTGATCTTGAAAATAAACCAATATCAAGGAACATATCTCCGTTGTTGAGGTAACCACACAACATTTCGTTACCTGAGTAATCATCAATAATAATTTTTGCGCAACCGTGCTCGATTATACCAATGAGCAATACCGGAGCGCCTTGTTTAACAAGTAGAGATGATGCTGGGAAGTCTCTTCTTTCAAAGAAACTGGAAACTTTTTCCAGTCGATCTGGGCTTAAAGTGCAAAAAGGCTGTATTCTGGAAAGGGATAATGTTATCGAGTTCATCAAAAAAACCACTAAACCGAAAAACTCCAAAAGGTTGCACCCTGGTTTCTTGGCCTTTTGATGTGCATAGCCAAATGTCCCGTAGCTATACGTTGGTTTTCAAGGCAGGTCTTCTGACTCCCGGATCATCCTACTTCCCACACCTTCCCATTTTCTGAACGCGTGAAAACAGTGGCTCCTCGTGGTGTTCGTCCTCGGTTACAGCGGCGGGTCCGTTCCCGGTTTGCACGGGATTCCCTTTCAAGCCCTTGGGCACCTTTCTCTTTTCTTTAGCGAGAAAAAGCCTTGTTTGTCAAAGGATAAAAATGCAAAATCGTCTTTCGAAGTACCAAGAGGCAATATTATCTATGTTTTTAGCAATTAATTACAGGTTATAGAGGAAAAAGTGATTTATACACAAGAGGTACTTTTCCAATCTATATGTTTGGCAAGACTAAAAAATTTTTCAGTACCCTTCGTTTTTTGATCAAGAACATTTGTACAGCTCAAAAGAGGTCTTCTATGAAGAAATATCTCCGTGCTTTCTGGAAAGATGAATCAGGTGCTACAGCTGTTGAATATGGTCTCATTGCAGGGGTTATTGCAGCAATTCTGGTGACCGTACTTGGCTTGTTTGGCGATAACCTTACCGAACTTTTCGAGGCAATTTCTGAAAAATTAACCGAAGCCGCAAATAATGTCAAAGCCAGCTCTACAAATTGATGCCAGGTGTTGGGCGTATATGTTTTTTTAAGATGCGCATCTAATACCTGAAGTCCAACTGTATTGCTTGTTGCAGAAGTACTGGCCCGGTTTTCTCACGAGCTCAGTCGGCGCCAGGTTCGGGAGTTTGTGGTACGGCATCATCCTAGGGTGCATCTGCTGCCAAAATACGGCTGAAAATAGTACCGCCCGCTCTGAGCTTTGGTGAACAGTTTGTCGACACTTGAGCTGGCTGAGGAATATCACATACACCTGTTGTGGTCTATTGTTTCAACTGTTGTGGTCTATTGTTTCAAATAAGACAAAACGGTTATGAGAAATTCGGGTCAGGGGCATGGGTCGGAGCGAAGAGTATCTGTTTTCTTTTCATGGACAGTGCCCTTTGCCGAGGATTGTCAGGGGGTACTCTTTCTTGCCCCAAGACAGAGCAGAAGAGTGCCTCTTCTGCGTAGCTTGCTTATGAAAAACATGCCAATACCAAGAGAAGATTCAACCCCCAAAACACCCTATCCCTTGGCTATCAGCGAAGGCTTCCGCCCTTGTCATGTATTGGGAGAGCCTGTATGAAGGGGGTGTTGCGGTCGCTCAGAAATACGGATGGTGTCGCAGCCATGGAGTTTGCTCTCGTGATACCATTTTTACTGCTTATCGTTTTTGCCACCATTGAGTATGGCTGGTATTTAACGCAAAGTATTGTCCTCAATAATGCGGTGGCTGAGGCTGCCCGGGCAGGTGCCTTAGCCCGTGACTGGGAAACGGGGAACAGTGCTGCTGAAGACCCTGAAGAACTTGCCCGTACGGCCTTCATCGAGGCATTGTGGATCTTCGAGGAGACATTCATTTCAGCTTATCTTGAAGTGCATGTTGATGAAACAAGTGGGCCTAAGCGTATTGAAGTGCTGGTAACCGAGGTTCCCTATACGCCCATCACTGGTTACCTGGGAGCGAGTATCTTGCCTGAAACCCTGGCAGCCAAGGCGGTTATGTCTTTTCCTTAAAAAAGGAAGAAACCAGGGAAACAGCCATCAAAAACAACCAATGGGAATGCAATGAAAAAAGTACGGGGGGTGATCGCCCTGCTTGTCTCCTTAGGGCTGGCAGGAATGGCTGCACTGGCGGTGTACAACTTTTGGGATACGCCAGCTCCTGTCGAAAAGAAGGTTGTTCATGTCAAGACGAAACACCCAGAGATTGAGCCGCAAAAACCCTTGTCTTTGAGTCAAACTATTCCTGTGGGAATGCGGGTTGTCACCGTCACCATGAGTACCCAGAAAAATAATATAAGTGCGTTGAAAAAAGGGGACATGGTCGATGTCTTGGCCGTTACCCCCATCCCGAACGTGACGGAAGGACGTCTGACCAGGGTGCTGACGAAGGCGGTGCAGGTTCTGGGGGTTGCAATTGATGAGAATACAGGAGGACGGAAGGTCAGAAATGTTGGGGTCTCGTTACTTGTGACCCCTGCTGAGGCGTCACTGATTAAAAGCGCCTCTGCTGCCTCTGATGTGCACCTTGTCTTGCGCAATCCGGAAGACAAGGACGAGGCACCGCAAGGGGCTATGGCCTTTACTCCTGTGACAGGGGGAAAAACCTTTACCCAGCCAAAAAGAGACCTGACACAGCTCATCGCTCCCGGCATGCGGGCCATAACCCTGGAAGTTTCTCCAACAGATGGGGTGAACGGCGTCTTTCAACCAGAAGATAGAGTGGATATCCTTGTTACCAGCCTTTGGGGCAATGTCAGCTTGAAAGGCGAGAACAAACCCGGGGAAAAAGCTGTGTTGCGGGAGACCCATCGAAATTCGCGTATCATGCTGCAAAACATTAAGGTTATTGCAACAGACAACAGTCTGGGGTGGCAGGATGGGCACAATAGCCTGACTAAGATGGTAACCCTGGAAGTAAGCCCGGAAGATGCAGAGAAGTTGACTGTCTTGGCAGATTCAAAAAAAGGGAAAAATATCATTCGCCTCATCAGTCGTAATCAGGACGATGGTTCAACCGCGATAACAGAGGGGGCTGAGTTGCTGGACCTGCTGAGCAAACGGAGACCGTATATGGCAGTAGAAATAATCCGTGGCCCTTACCGTACAGTTCAGACTTTTTATAAATGAGATATTATATGAATACCCGTCATGTTTTTGGGGTTCTCCACTCCTTCTGTGTCGTCCTAGTGCTGGCTTTTTTCTCCCTGCCCGCTCTTGCTGATCTTTGCTCGGAAGGCGATCCGAGCCTATGCCACCTTCAGGTCGAGCCCGGCAAAGCATTGCTCAAGAAGATGCAGACGCCCGTTACCAGGGTATTCGTTGGCCAACCTGAAATAGCTGATTGCCACCTGATCACACCTACCCAGATTTTACTCATGGGAAAAGAGAGGGGCTCCACCAACCTGATCCTCTGGCATGGTGAAGAGAGCGTTGAGATGTATGATGTGGAGGTTTTTCTGCCCTCGGATCTTATTAGCCGTATTCAACAAGATCTGGCTGCAATTACTCCGAGTGCTCAGATAGATGTGCGTATAGGGAACAAAGGTTTGCTCCTTTCCGGTGAGGTGGAGAGCCAGGGCGAGCTGGATAAAGTCCTCAAAATTGTCTCCAGTCATGTCGGGTTCTACACGAACCTGATTACGGTTCGCGGCTCACAACAGGTGCAGTTGTCGGTGCGTATCGCTGAAGTCTCCCGCAGTGGCATCAAGCAGATGGGGTTAGGTATTTTTACCAATCATGACTGGGCCATGGGCCTTTTACCGGGCGGAAGCACTGTCAGCGGGCGAATTGTAAATGAAGCAATGCGAACCCCTCCAAGCGATGCTTCTGTTGAGAACACCAACACCTATTATCAGGATTCACAAGGTTTTTGGGCGCAGGAGACCAGCAGCTCCACGGGAGGATCCAGCTCCTCGGTGGCCTCGAATGTTACCAAAATACTAGGCAGTGAAATCAATCTCTCTTCTCCCTTTGCCTCTGCCATTCAACTCGCCGTTCATTCAGTAAATGATGACTTCATGGGTATTCTCAGTTTGCTGAAAGGGCAGAACCTGGCCAGGATACTGGCCAGCCCAACCCTGGTGACCATGAGTGGCCAGGAGGCGAGCTTTCTGGTGGGAGGCGAATTCCCTGTGCCCATGAAGAGTAGTGAGGGGACAACTATCGAGTATAAAAGATACGGCATCATGCTGCGCTTTACCCCCATGGTGACGGGGAAAGAAACCATAACCATCCAGGTTGAGCCGGAAATCAGCAGTGTGGATTACTCAACGGCTGTGGCCAGTGGGGGCGTTGCTGTCCCCGGATTGATCACGAGAACGGGCAGCACGACCCTGCAACTCAAAGATGGACAAACCTTTGCTATGGCGGGGTTGTTACGAGAGGATTTGTATACCTTCAGCAGCAAGGTTCCTCTGTTGGGAGATATTCCTTATCTAGGAACATTATTCACCAGTAAGGAGTTGAAAAAAAACGAGTCTGAGCTGATGATCATCGTGACTCCTCGTCTGGTGCGCGCCCTGAATCCTGAAGAGGTACCCGAACTTCCTGGTGAAAAGGAAATGGATATGGTGAGCGACTGGGATTTCTTTATGGAAAACGAGGTGGAGGCTGCTCCCATTGTTGAGCAGCCGCCGGTGGATGGACCTGATATGATAGGAGGGGGTGGTTTTGCCCAATAAGAGAGTGGTGAATACCGATCCTGCGCATCTTGTCAAGGGGATCATTGTTACAGACGATGAGCGTCTTGCTGATGTCATTGGAGAAGAGATACGGTTTATATGCAAGATCGCGCTCAAGACACCTTCTCCTGCCCTGGCGCTTGAAAAGATCAGCACAGAGACTATCCAGGTGTTGTACCTGCACCTGGATGATGGGGATACCATATCGCTTTTTGCCCTGGTCGAGCAGGTCCGCAGGCTCCAGCCGGACATCCGGGTGTTTCTTGTTGCCGCGGAAAAAAACAGTGATCACATCCTGCAGGGTTTACGTCTGGGAATTGAGGATTACATCATTGTATCTGAAAAGGAGGAAAGCGCCTTTCTGGCCCCTTTGCAAAAAGCAATGGGACAGGAACAACCTGGAAGCATCAACGGTTACATCTATTCCCTCTTCAGTATGAAAGGGGGACAGGGGGTGACCTCTTTGTGTGTCAATCTTGCTGATCAGATCCGCGAGGTGACAGGGGGGCGCGTCTTGCTGCTTGATCTGAATCTCTATCTGGGGGGGGTCAACAGTGCGCTCAACTGTACTCATAACTGTACGGCTTATGATCTTATCAGGGATCATGAACGCATGGATGAAAACCTCTTGTTTTCCTCTCTTTTTCAGCACCCGCACGGTTTTTATGTTGTGCCGGGACCGGCTGAAGTAAGTGATGCAGAAAGGATTGACCGCTCCCAGGTAATCGCCATGCTGACCTTGCTCAGGCGATACTTCACCTACATTGTTGTCGATCTGCCCCACGACTTTACCGAACGGACCCTCGCCACCATCGAAGAATCAGATAAGCTTCTGATCGTTGTCGAGCCAGACCTGTTGTCGGTAAAAAGTGTCCAGCAGACCCTCTATTTTTTCCAGGAACTCAATTACACTGATACCAAAATAGGGGTACTGCTCAACCGGCAGGACAATAAAAACGTGCTGCAGAAGGAAGATATTGAGATTGCGTTACAGCAGCCTCTTTTCGCTGCAATCAGCAACGGGTGGAAGACCTTGAGCCAGGCACAGAAAAAAGGTGAACCGTTGAGCGGTACCTACCGCAGGCAGAGAGTGACGCAGGATATTCGGGCTGTGGCTGCCAAGTTGACCGGCATCTCGGATACCAAGGGTTCGCTTGGTTTGCTGCAGCGTTGGTTTACAAGGTACAAGCGTTATGAAACTGAGTGAACGACTGAAATCAGATGATTCCTGGGCCGATTATCGCCAGCAGATCCAGGCAAGGTCCCATCTGGACAGGAAAACCTATAATGACCTCAAGTCCAAGGTCCATTTTCATCTTGTGGAAGAGCTGGATATCACTTCGGTAACAGAACTGCCAAGGGAGATACTTGCAGAATCCATCCGCGTGGGTCTGGAGCAGATCACATCTGCCCTCAATCTTCCCCTGAACCAGGTGGAGCGATCCGTCTTAGTCGCCGACCTGATGGATGAAATTCTGGGGCTTGGCCCCATTGAGTCGTTGATCCATGATGAGTCTATTCAGGATATATTGATCAACGGGTATGATCAGGTCTTTGTTGAACGCGGCGGCCTGCTGGAACATACAGATATTAAGTTCAGGGATAATGACCACCTGCTCCAGATTATTGATCGTATTGTATCCAGAGTAGGGAGAAGGGTTGATGAATCCTCACCCATGGTTGATGCCCGGCTGACCGATGGGAGCAGGGTGAATGTTATCATCCCGCCTCTGGCGCTTTTAGGGCCGGTTGTTTCCATACGGAAATTTGGGAAAAGGCCTGTTGATTTAGAGAGACTGTTACAAACCAAAGCGCTTACCCCCCAAATACACACCTTTCTTCAAGCAGCGGTGCAGTCGAAACTCAACATACTGATTTCCGGCGGTACCGGGGCGGGTAAAACGACCCTGCTCAATATTTTTTCTGAATACATACCTCCCACCGAACGTATTGTTACCATTGAGGACAGTGCTGAACTGCGCCTTAATCAGCCCCATGTGGTACCCTTGGAGTCTCGGCCACCTAATGTGGAAGGCCGTGGTGAGGTGACCCTGACTGATCTGGTAAAAAACTGCTTGCGTATGCGCCCAGACCGGATCATTGTCGGAGAGGCCCGTGGTGGGGAGGTCATGGATATGCTCCAGGCCATGAATACCGGCCACCCTGGATCCATGAGCACTATCCACGCAAACACCCCCAAAGATGCGCTCTCAAGAATGGAGGTGATGGCCGGCATGGGAACCACCTTTTTTTCAGAAAGGGCTTTGCGTGGTTTGATTGCCAGCGCCATCCATATCATCGTGCAGTTGGCCCGTTTACCTGATGGCAGCAGGCGGGTGATCTCTGTATCCGAAGTGCGGGGCATGGTCAATGAGATGGTTGAAGTCCAGCCGCTGATTGTGTTTCGTCAGGAAGGAGTGGACGATGCAGGGCAGGTATATGGGAATTTTCAAGGAACAGGGACCGCTCCCTTGTTTGCAGAGCATATACGGTCCTTTGGCCTTGAGATGCCCGATGACATCTTTGATCACATTGTTCAGGTACCCTGATGCGATTTGTCCTGGCCTTTTCAGCATTCTGTTTTGTTGTGGTTCTGGGGCTGGTCTGTTATGTTCTGGTGTCTTTTGTTCGGGAGAAAGCCAGAAAGAAGCAGATTGCCGACCTGCTCACTGCCGGGGAAGGGTTATCCCGCCTGCCAAACCAAGGCAAAAACAGCGAAAAGGAACAGGCGCAACAGGCGGGTCTCTCTGTGTTTGGCTATCAGGTCGACCTGACTAGACTGCAGGCTCTGCTTGCCTCTGCGAATGTGGCGCTGTCACCGGAGCGCTTTATCGTACTCTCGCTGGGGGTGGCCATACTCGGATTCTGCATCGCATTTTTGATGTCAGGCCGGGCAATTGTAGCCATACCGCTGATGCTGGGGCTCTGTTGTCTCCCTGTCTTTTATATTCTGTACCGGCGTAAGCAGCGTGATGCGGCACTGGTGGAGCAACTGCCGGAGGCACTGGATATGATAGTACGGGCCTTACGGGTGGGGCAATCGGTGGATAATGCGCTCAAGGAAGTTACCCGTACCTGTTCCGACCCTTTGGGCAGAGAAATACGGGTTATCCACGAGGAGATCGCGCTGGGTATTCCTTTTGTCCAGGCCATGAAGAATTTTGAGGGCCGCTTTGCCAGGTTAGCAGATGTCAAGCTGATGACCACAGCTTTTGTCATTCAACGTGAAACCGGGGGGAACCTGACCCGGGTGTTGGCCAACCTGGCGGATCTCATTCGTGAGCGTGACACCCTGAAACGACAGGTGCAGGCGCTGACCGCCGAAGGCCGTTCCTCTGCCATGGTTTTAGGGGTCCTGCCCATTTTTGTTATGGGTGTTTTCTGGTTGACCAGGCCGGAATACATTGGCGTGCTGTTTACCCATCCCCTGGGCAGGAAACTTCTCATTGTCGCCATCCTGTTGGAAGTTTTAGGTTTTCTGCTCATGCGGCTTATGACCAGGATGGACCCATGAGTGCGCCGCTTATCATTGCCTCCGTTGTTTTTCTTGCTGTGTTTGCAGCTCTCATGAGCCTGTATGTCTACCTTGAGGAAAGGTACTGGCGCGCCGTGGTGGCACGCAGGCTGTTTGGCACAACCCGAGAGGCAAAAGACATGGTGGCGCGTTTTAACGCTCCCTGGATTCGCGCCGCCCACAGGTTGGGCGGGGCGGCAATGCCGCAGGAGCAACGCAGCCTGGACACTGTTCGCCAACAGCTCAGTTTTGGCGGCTACCGTACGCCGGGTAGCCTCCAGGTGTATTATGGCATGCGCATTGGGGGGATGCTGGTCTTTGGCGGACTCTATATTTTTGTTGCCCTGCTTACGGGAAACCTACATCTCTCCAACATCCTGCTGCTTTTTCTCCCCTTGGCTGTTGGTTATTACCTCCCGGCCTGGCTGTTGCATTTGCAGGTGCAATCACGGCAAAAACAGATTTTTCGGGAATTGCCCGATGCTCTGGATCTGGTGCTGATTTGTCTTGAGGCAGGACTGGGCTTTGATATGGCCCTGTACCGGGTCAGTAAAGAAGTGGCCAAGGTCTCACCTGTGTTATCTGAAGAGTTCGCTCAATATTTCCTTGAAGTTCAGAGTGGTTTGCCGCGCAGATCGGTTCTCCGCAATCTTTCCGAACGTAATGGAGTGGAAAGCCTGACCAGCGTTGTGGCTGTTCTGCTTCAATCTATCCGCTTTGGGACGAATATTGGCGATGCGCTTAAGGTGCATATTCAGTCCATGCGAACCAGAAGACGGCAGATAGCTGAAGAGAGCGGGGCCAAGATATCTACCAAACTCACCTTCCCCATGGTGATGTTGATTCTACCGGCTCTTGTTATGGTGATCCTGGGACCGGCCTTAATAAACATTTTTGAAAAGTTGAAAGGAGGCTTGTAATGAACAGCAGCTTATCTGTTTATTGCATGAGCATGTTGTTGCTGGCAAGCATTGTGTTAACAGCTTGTTCCGCTCCAAGGCCTACAGAACAACCCAAAATCATTTTTCAATCGGATGACACGGCTCAGCAGGCCAACTGGCCACCTGAAAAGATCGCACCCAACTATGAAGCCCTGGCTCGCGATTTAGTTCGACAAAAGCACTATGAAGTTGCTTTGGGGCAGCTCAACATGGCCCTGGAAGAAGGGCCCGGCAGTGCAGAGGTCTATTATCTGCAAGGAGTCTGTCTGCGGGAAACCGACCGTCCGGAAGAGGCGCTGGCCTCTTTTGCAAAGGCTTTGCAGTATGATCCCAAGTATGCAAGAGCCTACAATGGTATGGGGCTGGTGCATGTGAAAGATGATCTTTTTGGGAAAGCGATTGAGGCGTTTACGCGCGCAGTCGAACTGGACCCGGCGCGGGCTGATTTTATCAATAACCTCGGCTACGCCTATCTGATGGATAAGCAGTTTACCCAGGCGGAGCACTTTTTTATTCGCAGCCTTGCCATTGATTCGGAATATACCACTGCCCGTAATAATCTGGCCCTCTGTTACGGCTTTGTACAGCGAGACAAAGATGCCTTCAAGGTGCTCAGAGAGAAGGCGCCAGCCCAGGTGGCCTACCATAATATGGCGGTCATTTATCGCTTGGTGGGTAAGCACACAAAAGCTGCTGAGGCTGAACAGAAGGCGATAAGCCTGAACAAAGAGGCTGCAGAGGGTGCACCAGGTGCGGCCACAGAAGAAAATTTCCTGGAACCCAAGCCGACCCCGTATTGAGTCGGCCACGGAAGAGATGCTCCCTGTCAACAAAAAATACGGAAGACCTTGTCATGATTACCTCTCGCTCCAGTTCTCTATTGAGGAAAATGGTTGCTTTTTTCTTTCTGGCAATACTTGTTGTCGGCTGCAGTCCTGCCCAAAAGAACCTCTCCCCCGACTTTGGTACTTCGTCTCATAGGGCGTTTGCTGCCCAGACGCTCAACTCTGTTGGGCCGGAAAACAGGTCCCATGTCGATACCACACCCGGTGACTTGAGCAATCAGATTTACCAGAAACGCTACATAAAGATGCTCACCGAGGACAAGAAAGACAAAGAAAGCGGGAGCGATCAGCTCAAAGGGCTGCAGTAAAACGCTGGAGGGGTAGGTTATGCAGGTGCAACGATCCGGCCTTTCTTTTCAGAGGACGAACCAAAAGGGGAGTGTTGCGGTTGTTGTGGCCTTGCTTTTGTCTGTTTTGGTGGGCATCATGGCCTTTACCATGGATGTTGGTTACCTCTATTATATGAGAAACAAGTTACAAAATAGTGTAGAGGCTGTTGCCCTGGCAGGGGTTCGCCACCTCTGTGAGGAGGACATGGAGGAACGTGCCCGCACTATGGCCGTGGAAAATGGTCTCTCAGACGATTCGGCCCAGCTGGAAATCATCCCCGGTTTTTATGATGCAAGAAACGAGTTTGCCCAGGACCTGGGAGACTATAAAGATTTTGGGCCGCCGCCTGAAGGCAGATATGATAACGCAGTACTCATTCGTCACACCCAAACGGTGCCCAGCCTGACAGGAATGCATAAAGAGGTGAGGCTGAGAGCTGAAGCCGTGGCCTATCTCAAAAGGGTGGATATTGCCTCTCTGGACCCGGAGGGGTATATCCATCTCGGTCATAAGAGCAGCTGGGAAAACACCGTTTTTTTAAGTAATAACAAAATCGAGTATCCTGAAGATGCTGTTTGCGATGGAAAATTCTATCCGACTCCCGAGTTCACTGATTGTGATTTCTACACTGTGAATGGGGTGTATTCCGTCGGCGTTACTATCGTCCCTTCTGGGTGGCTTTGGGAAGATATGATTGTGGAGTGGGATAGCGCTTCTTCCCCTGTTCAGGGTAACAGCTCCATTGCCATAGAACCGCTCACCGGGATCAGGCCAGTGGATGAAGCTACCCTGGATTACTGGTATGATCGAGCGGATACTGTTTATACACCAGATCAGGCTGGGCAGGATAATGTCTTTTATGGAATAGATTATGCCTCCTTTATTGGACCGAACCATTGTTGTTTTGATTTGGCAGCAGAGCCTGGTACGGGAAGAAGAGTGATTTTTTTTGACGCAGGAGAGGACGATGATTATCAAGTTCTGTTTAGTTTACGACCTCCTACTAGCAACGTCCCCCATACACCTAATGGCGATACCATATCCGGCTTGACATTTATCGCCAACTGCCCGATAAATATTCTGAATTATCTGAAACCCGGTAATTCTAATGACCAGCTGAAGCAGCATATTGGCGGCAAAGGAGAGGAGCAGACCATCATTATTTGCTCTGAAGATATTGTCAGCTATACCAGTCGCGGGGCGGGGACCATCTATGAGGGGGTGGTGTTTCGTACTGGCGGTGATTTTATAGTGGAGGAACTAACCGATTGGGAGGTCTCTCATCACCTGAGAGTGATCGCTGATGGCAGTATCTATGGGAAAAAGTATTCTAATTACCGTAACGATCCAGGCACTATAGGGCTAACAAACAACGCCATTTTTGCCCCTCCCTGTATGACTGGAATGGCGCGGCTGGGTCGCCTCGAAGCAGCCGACACAGGTGAGTAAAGACTGGTCATGGGTGCAATACAGGCACTCTTCCCCGCTGGTAAGCGAACGCAATACAACTCCGTGTACGCGAGTAAGCGGGAAAGGGTGATCCTGAAAATGGATGCCCTCAAAAAGGTACAGGCTTAAAAGCAGGTGCAACCAGGGTGATCCGTGCCTTGTGTGTAGTGATGCTTACTCGTATGTCCTGCGAACAAAAGGTTTGCCGCCAACCCATAGAGTAAGGGTTACAGGTTTGGTGTAGCCCGTTTCAGTGCGGTACAGCTCCACATTTGTTTCCATAATGGCTTGGTGTTCAGCTGCATTTTCGGCAGGAATTCGCAATCATATCTCACCCTCCCCCTCGGGCGGCTGTATATTCCCATACGGCCCGGATTCCGGGGCAGGCAATGCCCTGGCTTTCTCCACCTGGGTCTTTTCCCCGCGCTGAGGATGCGCGGCTGCATACTCCAGCTGCCAGATCGGGTTGTGGGTTTGCACCGTGCAGACGTTGCAGTATGATCCCAAGTATGCAAGAGCCTACCATAATATGGCGGTCATTTATCGCTTGGTGGGTAAGCACACAATAGCTGCTGAGGCTGAACAGAAGGCGATAAGCCTTAACAAAGAGGCTGCAGAGGGTGCACCAGGTGCGGCCTCGTAATGACAACCTAAAAATGACCACCTTTTTTAACCCAAGCTCAGGGTGGTCAAAATTGGGTTAGCACAGGTGGTCATTTTTAGGTTGTCATTACGAACTGAAAGGAAAAGAGGTATTTCTGCTGTAAATGTATTGAAGCTGTCAAAGTTTTTTCGGATTTTCTGAAATTTTTTTTTTAAACATTCAAGCTCGATATAATTTAGATATAGCGAAAGAAAAAGCAGAAAAATCTCTATCAAAAGTAAATCCCTTTGGTAAGTCAGGAATAGTCAACAAAAATATGCTTGAAGCATAATTCACATAATCGCGGTGCTGACCGGCGCCGCAATTATACTTTTATAGTAGAGCTTCTATTCCTTTACGCTCCATGATATCTAAAAGTTTCTTTGAAGAACCTGCTGGTTTTTTTACCCCTTGTTCCCATTTTTGAACTGTTGATGTACTAATATTGAAAACACTTGCTAAAGCAGCCTGACTTAAATTGAATTTTTTTCTGAGAGAAATAATGTTTTTGGGAGAATAGTCTTTAACTTGAGGAAGACATAGTTTCTCTATGTTTTTTAATGTTATATCATCAACAATTCCACTCTTGTTCAAGTCTTTAAGCGTCAATGTTATGGATTCTGCAATTGAATTTCTCATATCTCTA
>PDWJ01000198.1_pt1 | contig 90002 bp, 67 predicted proteins | sample 1430881 | NCBI WGS metagenome assembly PDWJ01 (sample SAMN01162460, study PRJNA174530) | Oral metagenome, whole genome shotgun sequencing project. | biome: Marine environment; feature: Marine mammal; material: Swab sample of the gingival sulcus; isolation source: swab sample of gingival sulcus...
GGCGTTTGGGCGCGGGGATGGCCAGGGTGTTTCAGGGGACCATGGGCCTGGTGCTGGAGCGCTTCATGATTGGGTTTCTCTACCTGCACTCCGATGTTTCGGGGCATCTGGAGTTCGATGTGGCGGCCGATGATGCTGCTGGTTTGGGCGCGATACGCGGGGTGAGTAACCCGGCCTCGATCCCGGTGAAGAACGAGTTTTTGGCCTTACTCAGGCGTAACAAACGCAGGATTGGCGGGGCCCCTTCGCGCTTCTTGGTGCTCCCCAACCTTCCCGGAAACAGCCAGCACTTTGGCTCCAGCTTGCCGATGCGAGCCGAATCCGAACCTTACTGCACAGATACCTTGGGGCGTCCCTTTTCTTGTGAGCGGGTGCACGTTGTCGATTGCAGTGTGCTGCCCAGCATCACCGGGACCCCGCCAACTTTGACCTCTATGGCTAACGCCGGGCGCATCGCTGCGCTGTCGCAACGCGAATCATGACAAAGCTCTACACCTTCGAGGACTGCAACGAACTCAATATCGAGCAGGTCCATAAGCTCTACCGCAAGCACGTTAACTCGAGTCGTGTCGATCTACTTTCGTCTTTTGACTTTGGTCGTGAGTTGATTGCCGAGGCTGAGGGGATTTGGCTGACGACGCAGGGCGGCCGCCGCATCATGGACTTTACGGGCGGGATCGGCGTGCTCAGTCACGGGCATAACCACCCGCGCATCCTTGAGGTGCGTCGGCGCTTCCAAGAGCAAAAGCGGATGGAGGTGCATAAGAACTACTTTTCGCCCTATGTCGCCGCGCTTGGGCACAATATCGCGAGTATTCTCCCTGGCGACTTGGACTACTCCTTCTTCCCCAATTCCGGCTCCGAGGCTGTGGATGGGGCGCTGAAGACAGCGATCAAGTACCACGGCGGGAAGCGGTCCAAGATCCTTTACTCGGATATTGCCTTTCACGGCAAGCTCTTCGGTCCGGCGAGTGTGACCTGCTCGCCGGAGAATAACTTTGCCTATCCGCGGATTCCCGGATGTGAGCAGTTTGTCTACGACGACATCGAGTCGGTGAAGCGCAAGATCGAAGAGTCGCGCAATGCGCGCGGGGAGAGCAGTTTTGCTGGGCTGATCCTCGAGCCGATGAATGTCAGCAATATGCGGGCCTGTTCTCCGGACTTCCTGCGGGAGCTGCGCGAGATTTGCACGAAGGAGGACATCGTCCTGATCTTCGATGAGGTCTACTCCGGATGGTGCAAGTCGGGGACCCTGTTCAACTTCATGCGCGTCGAAGGACTGCTGCCCGATGTGCTGTGCATGGCCAAGTCCTTCGGTGGTGGCAAGGCTTCGATCTCGGGCATCGTGACCCGCAAGAAGGTCTTCGAGCGGGCCTTCGATCATCCCTCTTCGGCCAATCTGCAGACCAGCACCTTCTATGCCTTTGGTGAGGAGACGGTGACCGCACTAGAGGCGGTCAATATCATCGTCGAGGACGACTACGTCGGGCGCTCAAAGCATATTGAGCAGAAGATTGGCGAGCACTTCGCGCGGCTGCGCGAAAAGCATCCCAAGTTCATTCGCGATGCTCGCGGGGCGGGTGCCATCCACGGAGTCTTCTTGAGCGCCGGCCCCGAGATCTTGAACAAGATGGTCGGGCTGCTGCCGGGCGAGCTCTTCGATGATAAGAACTTCATGAAGAAGCTGGTCACCGCCGCCGTGGTAAGCGATCTCTACACCGAGCACGGGATCTTGACCTTTATTAGTTTGGGCGTCGATATCCATCTGATCGTGGCGCCGTCGCTGATCGTTACCGATGAGGAACTGGATCGCTTCTTTGCTGCGCTCGATAAGACGCTTAGCAAGGGGATGTTTAAGCTCGTTTCGACCTTCGCCAAAAAGAAGTTTTTGAAAAAGTGAAGAATCCCGGGATCTATATCATTACCACAGAGGATCCTCTCTGGTCTGACCTCCTGGTCGAGTCGGTGATCAAGTCGTTCCCGGGCCAGGTCAAGGGTGTTGGGCTCAGTGGTGGGCTTCTGACCAAGAGACGGCTGGTGATGAGCCCGTTTATCTACGGGTTCTTGCGATACGCTGTTCTCGGCAGCAAGGTTGTGTGGAGCATGCTCTTTGGTGGTAAGGTGGCGCGTATGGCTAAGCGCCACGGCGTTCCGGTTGACGAGCTGCCCTCGGTCAAGGATGGCAAGCTGGAGTCCATCCTCGCCGAGCGCGAGGTCGAGCTGATGGTTTCGATCAATTGCTCGCAAAAGCTGCGCGAGCGGGAGTTTGCCAAGCCACGCTTCGGCACGATCAATATTCACAACAGTTCCCTGCCCGAATATCGAGGCCTGATGCCGATACTGCACGCGATCCGCGAGGGGCGCGGCGAAAACGGTGTTACCATCCACCAAATCAACAAAGATTTGGATGACGGTGGGATTCTCGCGCAGGAGAAGCTCGAGGTCGCAGTAGGGGAGGACTTGCTGGGTGTGTGGCGGCGATGCGTCGATCTTGGTTGCAGCATGCTGCCAGAGGTGATCAAGGATGTGTTTGAGGGAAAGGCTACGGCCTCGCCCAACGACAGCGGGCAAGCGAGCTATTTCTCCTTTCCGACCTGGGCGCAGATCCGGGCTTATCGGCGGGCACTGCGCCGCGGCGCTAGCAGCTGAGCCTTATCCTGCTGGGTCGCACAAGACCGCGCCGTCTGGCGAAAGAAGGAATGTGATCCCCATAGGCTGGGTTGATAAGGTCGCGTGGTAGAAAACTGCCACTCGCGAGTCTCTTTCAATCGCCTGCCAGATGCTGGGTATCACAAAACAAAAACGAGTGCAGCTGGCCTGGCTGCTCTTCGCTATCTGGGCGGCTGTGATCGCCTGGGCGCAGTACCAAGCGATTGCCAACGATGGGTTCTGGGCGGGCGTGCGTATTGAATGGGCCAAGGCCTTGCCCGTCTTGGGCTTGTTCCTGGGCTTTGCCGGGACGCAGTATTTTGTGCGCGGGGAGCAGGGCGTTGCCCGGCACGCCTTGCTTTGGAGTTTGGGGCTCACAGCCGCGCTCCTTGTCGTTAGTGACCCTTTGTCCTTGTCGTGGAAGTTCCTGTTCTTCTGCGCTACGGCCTTCCTCCTGGCCGAGGCTGGGCGCCTGTTGCTGTCGCGCATTGGTTTTGTTCGGACCCCGCTCTGGCTTGGCTGGCTGCTCAGCATGGCACTGCTGCATTATCTGCTGATGGCGGCGGCCTACGCTGGGGTATTAGACATATTCATCTGTTCTGTCCCTATTGGTCTCTTAGTCATGCTGGGGGGGGTGCACCTCGCGCTAGGCTCGGGCAAGGCCTGGGTTGCCGGGGGCTCTGCCCTGAAGATGCAGCGAAGCGAAGGGCTGCTGCTCTTTGCCATCGTGATGGTGCTCCTGCTTAGCTTCATCTCTGGGAGCTTGCCGCAGACCTATACCGACGGATTGGTCTACAGGTTGCCGTATCTGCAGGCCCTGGTGCAGGGAGGGTCGATTCCCCAGCACCATGACCTCTGGGTTTGGGCGATTCCGCAGCCGGCGATCTTGCAGATGTTTCCGGGTTATCGCGAATTCGGCGAAATCGGGGCTGCATGGACCGTCCTCTTGATGTTTGGAGCCTTGGCCATGGTGAGCTATGGCTTTGCCCGGGAACTTTCTGGCTCGCGAACTCTCGGGCTATTAGCGGTCCTGCTCATCGTGTCGCTGCCACCCGCTTGGATACTCTCGACTGCTATCTATTCTGATATTTTTATCGCCGCTTATACGCTTGGCGGTCTTGCCTTGCTTGTGCGGGCGCTGCAAGAAGAGGAGGCTGGGCTGCCCACGTCGAGGTCCTGGCTCTTGCCCGCTGCCGCGCTTCTGGGCTTTGCGGCGAGCATTAAGGTCAACGCACCGATCGTCATTCTTGTGGTCCTCGCTGTGCTCTTGATGACCACGAAGGCCGCCTGGAGACTGCTTATTTCGCGAAGCGCCCTGCTTGCGCTTGGGACTTCTGTGGCCTTTGCCGCGCCCTGGTACCTGTGGACCTTTGCGCAGACCGGTAATCCGGTGTTTCCCTTCTTGAACTCGGTTTTTCCGACCAAGATTGAGACCGCAACGATTTTTACCGATGAGGCACGTTCTCAGTTCGCATTTGATCCCTCGCTGCTCAACTACTTGAAGCTCCCCTGGGATCTTAGCTTTGCGACCAGCCGCTTCGGGTCCTACCCGAATGGCTCCTTCGGTCCCTGGGCTCTGTTGCTCTTGCCAGTGCTGTTCCTGGCCTTGTTGCTGCGGCTGCTTCGAGCTCGGGGGCAGGGACGCTCGGAGGGATTCCCGCTGCGATTTTCGCTGGCGCTGCTGCTGGCTCCTGCTCTTGCCTTCTTTGGCACCTCGGCCTTCCTCGGTATCTCGGTGTTTCGCTACTCCTTGGCCGGATACATGCTGGTCGTGATTGCCGGGGCGGGACTGGCTGGACCCTTTGCGCGTTCACTGCGTTTTGTCGGCGCTTTTGCCGTGCTGCCGGTGCTCTTCTTGGTCTTGATTGGCTCGCGGATGAACTATCACGTCGATGGTGGTATTGGCGAGGATGTTTATTTTGGCGAGCAGAGCCGAGAACAGTTCCTGGATAAGCATACCCACGGCATCCCCGAGTACGTTGACGCGAACATTGCCCTTGGTGAAACGCTGTTCACCTCGATGTTCTTCTTCGTCAATCGCTTCTGTGCGCACGCGTACCACATCTCGACCGAGTCCTCCTTGCTCGGCAAGGTCGCGACGATGGAGAAGCTGCGGCAATACATCGATGAGCACAAGGTGCGTTACTGGGTTATGAACCGTGCAACGCCCCCTGAATACCTGGTCAAGCAGGGCCTCTTCGAGGAGCTGCTGACCGAAGACCGCGTCGTTTATGGCGCAGGGCCTTATGCGGTGTACGACCTGAGGCGCCCGCCCACGGTGCTACGGAGGCTCGAATTGGGTGTCGGGCGCTGGAGCCAGCAGGAAGCTCTGCTCGCAGGCAAGCTAGGTGTGTCGGCGGCGCCGGCGACGCATGCGAGTTGCGAGCTTGCTCTCAAGGATGGTGAGGCTTTCGTGCGTGGGCAGGTCGAGGTTGAGGCTGAACTCGAAGCCGCCACCGTGCTGCTGCACATGGTTTTTCACGATGCGCAGCGGCAGGTGGTGGCCCGCAAGGTCGCTGACGCAAGGCTGGGAGGGCAAAAGCAACGGCTCCACTTCTATACGCCGGTGCCAGGGGGGGCGCAGTCTCTGCAGCTGATCTTGCAGCCCTGGCGGGAGATGGATGGCGCGATTGAACTGAAGGGCGGCTCCTTGCAGACCCTGCCTTGAGCCTGAGTCGGCCTTGGCTGCTTTGGGAGAGTTCTGCAACGCCCTGCCCGTCCTCTAGCTATGCTCCGCGGGCCTTTTCAACAGCCCCTGCTATGTTCCTCGGGCATTTCGATAACGGAGTTCTCCCTTGTTCCGCACCTGCCTCGCAGCCCTGTGCTTTCTGCTTACGCCGGCCCTTGCTCAGTCGACGCTGCGCATTGCGAGCTACAACCTGCTCAACCTCTTCGATGCCTATGACGATCCCTATCACAGCGACGAGGGGACGGCGCCGAAGAACCGCTGGGACCTAGCTCTGCTGCGTACGACCATCGATGGGCTGGCAGCCGACGTGCTGGCGGTGCAGGAGGTCGAGAATCGCGGCGTGCTCGAAATGCTGAACCGGGGTCTGGCCAAGCCCTTCCCGCACGTCGAGCTGATCGAGGGGAACGATGGGCGCGGTATCGATGTCGGGCTACTAAGCCGTTTCCCGATCCGGAGGGCTATGAGTCATCGCGGGATAGCCCTGGATCAGGAGCTCGCCCCTGATCGTTCGATGTCCCGGGATGTCGTGATCTTCGAACTCGAGCTTGGGCCAAAGACGCGTTTGCTGGTGGCTCCGCTGCACCTCAAATCCAAGCGTTCGAGTTCTGGTGATCCGCAGAGCGCGAAGTGGCGCCAGGCCGAGGCGCGGGCGGCGCTGGCCGCCTTCCGCCAGCTGCGGGCTCGCGGCTGCGACCTGCCCTTCGTCTTGCTCGGGGACTTCAATGACGAGCGCGAGAGTGAGGCCTTGGCGCCGCTGTTCGCGGCCCTACACGATGCCTTCGCTGATCTCCCGGAGGAGAAGCGTTGGAGCTTCGAGTTTGCCGGCAAGCGCTCGCAGATCGATCATCTGCTCTTCGATGGCGCGTTGACCCTGCAGAAGGCCAGGGTTGTGCGGGAGAAGGGCAGCGCCAGCGATCACGCTCCCATCTGGGTGGAGTTCCAAGTCGCGGGAACCCTGCAGCGGACCCAGGTGGAAGAGAAGCAGCAGCGCAAGTACGCGCCGCCGGAGCCGCGTTTCTTCGATCTCGCCAAGAAGCCGCGGCTCAAGGGCTTCTTGCTCAAGGAGCTGCGTTTGCGCGGTCAGGTCCTGAGCATCACCCCGACGCGGCGCGGGGGCCATCTGAGCCTCGGCTTCGGCTGGGACAAAAAGCAGATGCTCGAGCTCTTCGTGCGCCGCGGGGCAAAGGGGCGCTTCGCCAATCTTGAGAAGTGGAAGGGGAGGATCCTCGAGGTGCAGGGGCCCTTGTCGCGCTACCGCGGTCGCTTGCAGATGGAACTCTCGCGACCCGAGCAGGTAAAGCTGCGCTGAGCCGAGATGCCGGCACCTCGGCTTGCTTGGCTACTAGCGGGCCTTTACAGCCTGCTAGGCCTCCGGGTCGAGGCGGCTTTTCTTTTGGTTTAGCTCGGCGTAGATGTCGTCGCGTCGGTCCTTGGTGACCGGGATGGCTCTGCGGATCAGCTGCACTTGCCGGAGTTCGAAGTCTGCAGACACGACCCCTTCTTCGCCGTTGCCCTGGGCCAGAACCTCTCCAGTGGGATCGATGAGTATCGAGTTGCCGGGGTATTTGACGTCCTTGCCACTGACCAGGGAGGGATCGAGGCCGCAGCGGTTGCTGGCCGCGACGAAGCATTGGTTTTCGACGGCGCGCGCGCGGTTGAGCAACCGCCAGTGCGCGGCTCGGACATCGGGCCACTGTGCCGGGATTACGATGATCTCGGCACCTTGCTGGTAGAGGTGGCGGATGAGTTCGGGAAAGCGCAGGTCGTAGCAGATGGCGACCCCCAGGCGTGCGAACTCGGTGTCGAGGATGAGCGCATCGCTGCCGCTTTTGAACCAGCGCTCTTCGCCTAGGGGGGTGAAGAGGTGGATCTTGCGGTAGCTGCCGAGCAGCTCGCCTTTGTCGTAGACGTGGGCGCGGTTGTAGAGCTTGCCGTCGGCGAGCAGCTCGTTGCCCGAACCGACGATGCAGACATTGAGGTCGCGACTGAGCTGGCGAATCTCTTCGTGGGCATCCTCGACTTCGCCCTGGACGCTCGCTGTGTCGCTGCCCATGAAGGAGGAGGACCAAAGCTCGGGAAGCACGCAGAGTCGAGTTCCGCCATCGCTGGCTTCTTCGATCAACTCTGTCGCAACGCGAAGGTTGTGGGCGACCTGGCCCTTGCGGATGTCCCACTGCAGGCAGGAGACACGTAAGTCTTTTGCTTCCGGCATGGCTGCGGATGATAGCCCGCAGTTCTGCCGGAGCGACCTCTTCAATCGCTTGTCAGAAGGGCTTGGCAGATGCTTTTGAGGTTGGGGGCGCTGGGGTACTTGGATGGACCCCAGTCACCGAAGGGATCGAGGATGCAGGCATGGCAGCCAGCGGCGCGCGCTCCGACATAGTCGATGGTCGGTAGGTCGCCGACGTGGAGGGCTTTTTCTGCCGGGCAGGCGGCGATCTCGAGGGCGAGGTGAAAGATCGCGGGGTCGGGCTTCTCGACACCGACCAGCTGAGAGTCGATGACCGCATCGAAGGCGTCCTCAAGGCCGACATTCGCCAGCTTGCGCGCCACGGTGCCATCGGCATTGCTGACGACGATCAGGCGAAGGCCTCGCTCGCGTAGCTGGCGGAAGAGCCCAGGTAGCTCCGGATCGAGCTGGCTCCAGAGGGCGTCCCAGGTCTTTGGCTCTTTGAGCTGCTGCGCCAAAGGGTGCAGAGCATCGAGGGAGAGGGCGGCGGCTGTGGCTCCGGCATGAACGAGCATGGCCTGGAGGTAGATCGGCAGGGTGCCATCGGCTTCGGTTGAATGTCCTCCCTCGAGATACTCGGTGACGTTGACCCGAGCCGCCGCTTCCGCGCGTGCGAGGCTGCTGGCGTCGAGCTTGGCGCCGCTCTCTGCCAGCCCCGCCTGGAGGAGGATTTGGGAGAGGAATTCGAAGTCGAGCGAGAGGATGGTGTTGCCGGCGTCCAGGAAGAGTGCTTGCAAGCCTTTCGGAAGGACGAGCTTGGACGCAGACTTGGGGGAACCCGGCGGCTGCTGGGGACTATGGGACGTATTCGAGGATTCCGACATGCCGAGCTTCTTACAAGGGACAGCGATGCTTGCAGCGTCGCTGCTGCTCTTCTTTCCCAGACATTCTGCCGAGCTTCTGGCTCAGGACGAGAGGCCTCGGCCTGTAGTCCCATGCAATTTCTGCGACAGCAAGGGTGCCAAGGAGTGCAAACGTCACTCGCGCAAGGAGCGCGAGCTCGAGGCGAAGGAGCTGGTGCGTTTTTGCTCGAAGGCGATTCGCTGCAAGAACTGTGCAGGCACGATGGAGGTCGATTGCAAGCGTTGTAATAACAAGAAGAAGGAGGCGGAGCTTGGCAATAAGCGCAAGCAAAACCTGGAGTGGCTACAGAAGCGGATCGACAAGATCGAGAAGCCTATCCGACACGAGGCCCTACACCTGAGTTCGAAGAACTTCGATCTGACCTATGACCTCAAGCCGATGAAGGTCGGCAAGCGGCGGCTCAGCCAGCACGAGCATGGGCATCTCTACCTGGAGCGCCTTGAGGACTTCCGCGAGCTCTTTGTCGAGACTCTGCAGCTCAGCCGTAACGACTTGTCGATTCGCACCGAGGTCTTCATGTGGCGTGATGGCGGTGATCAATCATGGGCTGCGCGCAAGTTCGCCGACATGGGGACCAGCGGTACCGGCGTCAAGCTGATGGGGACCTACAGCATCTACACGATGCAGTATCAGAAACGCTACATGAAGGACGACAAGGATCTGCACCGCAACGTCGTCCACAACGTCTGCCATCTCTTGCTCTCGAATATCAAACCAGAGCAGTGGATCGGCCAGCTCAAGGGTGGCTGGGTTGATGCTGGCCTGGCCCATTACTTCGAGTTCAAGCTGGACGAGAAGTGCACCAACTTTTGCTACCAAGAGCAGGCGAACAATCGCAGCTTCAAGAACGGTAAGTGGCTGGTTCCCGTGCGCAAAATGGTCGCGATGGACAACCTGGAGATCTTTGCCGAGACGATTTCGAAGAACACCGACCAGCTGACGGCGAAGGAGCATGCTCTTTCCTTTAGTTATGTGCACTTCCTCCTCGAGGGTGATCTTGTAAAGAAGGACCATGGCAAGGCCATGATGAAGCTGGTTCGTGCGCTGAAGGCGAAGAGGGCGACCCGCGAAGGCCTTCGCGAGGCCTATGGCATTTCGACCTTCGCATTCGTGGAGAAGTGGAAGAAATGGGTTCTCAGCACCTACCCGACGCGATGAAGCCGCAGCTCTTGTTCTTGGCGGCCAGCCTCTGCGCTGCGCCTAGTCTCTGCGGGCAATCGCCGCTACTGCGTGATTTTGAGCGCAACTTCTTCGTCGAGCGGCTGATTCGCATCGAGCGGGCCTATCAAGTGGCGAAGCCTAAGGATCGGATCGCTGCGCAGAGGATCCTCGCCGAGCAGCGCCGCTGGGTCGGGGTCGACTCGGCTGCTGGCCGCAGGGCAAAGGAGCTGGCCTCGGCTTTCGCGGTGCTGCATGGGCGACCGGCGGATCATGGGCCTACTCTGAGCCGCTTTGATTTCATGCTCTACGCGCTGCCAGAGCTGGTGGACCCGCAGAAGACGGCAGGCGAGCGGCGGCGCTTTTTCGCCATGCATAAGTTCGCGCGCAATCCCCGCGATACAGCGCCAGACGAGCAAATCGATCCGGGGGCCGAATGCATCTTCTTGACCGGACGCGGCGTCTTTGGACTGCGTAAGCCTGAGGAGCTGCGTCTGCGTTTTACCCTGCGCGATGCTGCTTCGATGGCCACGCTCGCGACCACGGTTCGCGGTGATGATAAGGACCCTCGCGCTTGGCTTGCTTATGCGCTCAAGGCCTCGATGGATATGAAGCCATGGGTTCGCGATCTGCCGGAGGGGTGCTTCTTTCGCAGCTTCTTTGCCGATCTGGAGATCTATGCTGGTAGCTGGCCGGAGCCTGGTGGTTTGCGTTCGCGGATGCCTTTTCACGTGGCGCCGGGCTTTACGAAAATGGCCCTGCGCTTCTTCGAGGAGCAGGCGGCGCTAAGGAAGGAGCTAAGCCCGGATCCGGTGCTCAAGGCTTCACTCGCCGTGCGAACGGCGGAGGTCGTCCGCGTCCTGATGGGAGATGCTGCCAAGCTCTACTCCTGGCCCTGTGAAGCCTTGCGCGAAGGGCAGGGCTTACTCGAGCGATTGCGTAGGGGGAAACGCCTTGCGCCGGCGCCGAAAGCTGGGCGAGAAGTCCACGGGGTTCCGAGTCCAGCTGGCGGCTACGAGGAGCTCCTCGTTATGTGGCGCAAGAACGAGGACGGGCGTATTCCTCGCGCCAGCATCATTGTCGCCCCGATGGACTTTGGGGTTCACTGGGCTACGTCGCCGCTGGGCCTGGGCATCGAGCGGGAGGAACTCTTGGGGCATGAGCCCGGGCTGCTGGCCTTCGTGCCCTCCCATGGGCTTGGCTACGCGCAGACCCTTTTGAAGCGGCGCTTTGGGGTCGAGCCCGCCGTGACCCGGCTGCTTGGGGTCTTCGAAGGAGGGGTCGCGCTCCGGCTTGAGCTACCGGCCCTGAAGGAGGCGGTTCAGCGGCTCAGTCTGATCGCCGGAGAGGTCCCTTCTGACAATGAGCTGCGCTCGGGGAAGGCGGAGAGCTTCGAGGTGATTGGGGCCTGGGGCTTTCCGCTCCCTTCCCAGCTCAAAGCCATGGCGCCGATGAAGGAGCGCCTTGGCGCTGCTTGGCCCGAGGGGCGCTTCCATCTCGATGTGCCGGAGCATCGCTCGCTGCGAGATGCGCTACTGCGTGCCTTGCGTCCTTGAGCTTCTGAGCCCCCGAAATCCTGAGCCCTCAGCCTCAGCCTTGCTGCCGGGCTCAGTTCTTGTGAGGGCGGCGCTTCTGCGCTGAGTCGCGCAGGATCTCGGGCAGGGCGAACTCCATGGGCTCGGCCGGGCCCTCGTATTCGGTGATCTCATCGGCGCCGAGTTCTCGCAGTCTCTTGATGACGCCCTGCACCGAGATTTCGGGAGTCGAGGCGCCAGAGGTGATCCCGACCCTCTCGACGCCCTGCAGCCACTCCTCACGGATCTCGGCGGGGCCGAGGATGAGGTGGCTCTTAAGGCCGCGCGCTTCGCCCAGTTCACGTAGGCGATTGGAGTTGGAGCTGGTGGGATCGCCAATGACCAGCCAGAGCTGGACATCCGGTGATAGGACCTTGACCGCTTCTTGGCGGTTGGTGGTCGCGTAGCAGATGTCGTCCTTCTGCGAGCGGATGGATGGGAAGCGGCGCTTGAGCACCGAGGTGATCGTCGAGGCCTCGTCGATGGACAGGGTGGTTTGGGTCAGGATCGCGACCTGCTCCGGGTCTGGGACTTCGACGAGTTCGGCCTCCTCGACGTTTTCGATCACGATTGTGTTCTCGGGAGCTTCGCCGACCACCCCTTCGATCTCGACATGCTTGCGGTGGCCGACCAGGAGGATGGTGTGTCCCTTACGCGAATGGACCCTCGCCTCCTTGTGGACACGGGTCACGAGCGGACAGGTGGCGTCGATGACCCGCAGGCTCCGCTCCTCGGCCTCCTGCACGACGGCCGGCGAGACGCCGTGGGCCGAGAAGACCAGCCAAGAGTCCTTCGGGACCTCCTGGATGTCGTCGACGAAGATGGCTCCCTTGGTCCTCAGGTCCTCGACGACCACGGCGTTGTGCACGATCTCGTGGCGCACGTAGACCGGCGCTCCGAAGCGATCCAGGGCGCGATCTACGATCTCAATGGCGCGTTCGACGCCGGCACAGAAGCCGCGAGGGCGGGCGAGGAAGATTTTCATAGGGGCGGAGAGGTTAGAGGCTTCCTTCCTCTAGGCCACCTACTGCCCCGAATCAGTAGTCGAGGTGTTTCTTTAGCAGCGAGATGATCTTGGGCGTTAGCTCCCGGTTTTCGGGATCCATCATGTCGTCGTGGTCCATTTCCGGCAGGATTTCGATGCTCTTCTCCGAGTTGGGGACGAGCTGCAGCCAGCCGGTGACCAGCTCCGGGGGAGCGACGCTGTCCTTCTCGCCGACGAGGAAGTGGATCGGGGCGAAGTGGAGGCTGCCGAAGTTGTCAGCCAAAGCCGGAAAGTCGAGGGAGCTTTTGGTGATCAAGTGAGCACCGAAGAGAGCCAGGCTGGCTGTGGGCCGCAGAGGCAGGTGGTAGCCGCGTAGGGTGCGCTGTAGCCGTCGCTTTGGCGTTTCGCTCGGGGCCACGAAGATCACGCAGCCGAGTTCGTCGATTCGCTCGGGTATCTGCATCGCAGCGACAGCAGCCATATCGCTGGCCACCAGGGCGATGCGATCCTTCTTGTAGCCCTTGGTTTCGATCAGCCAGTCGAGAGCCGCTTGCAGATCCAGGGTCTCCTTGATGCCGCCGGTGCTCGTTGCGCCGTCGCTGAGCCCGGATCCCCGGAAGTCGAAGCAGAGGAAGCCCAGGCCGTGCTTGAGGAAGAGCGAGACGTAGAGATCCCGCCATTGCCCGCGATGGCTATCCCGGCCATGGGCCAGGAGGATGATTGGCTTGTCCCGTGCCTCCGAGTGCCATCCGCGCAGGGTGACTCCATCAGCCGTTTGGAACTCGACTTCGCCGACAGAGACACCGCGGGTGCGGGGTTCCAGCAAGAGACCGTGGCTGTTGGGGCGGATCAAGACCCAGCAGATCCCGGCGCTGAGCACGATGTAGCTGGCCGCTAGTAGCACCATGAGCGAAATGACTCGGCCCAGCGGGCTGCGCTTCTTGGGTTTGCCGCGACTTGGCTTTTGTTTGGACTTGACCATGGTGGGAAATCTCTCGCTGCGATCGGGCTGCTGGCATTTCTCGGCTGAGCGAAGGGCTCAAGGCCGCTATGTGGGTTTGTCGAAATCCACGGGTAGCCATGTTGAGTGAGGATCCCGAAATGCCCGAAAAGCCCAGCGTCGACCAGGCAGAACGCAGGCGCGAAACGCGCCGAAGCCTCGATCGCAACGTTCGGATCATGTTCCGCGGGGCAGAGCTCGAGGGCTGCTCGGGGAACCTGTCGAAGAGCGGGGTCTACTTCACAGCGGCGGGACAGGTCGAGGTGCAGGTCCATGTCGCCGGCGAGGCCGAGCCGCGGCGTGGCCGGATCGTGCGTGTTGGTGAGATGCGCGACGGCGAGCTCGGGGTTGCGGTGAAATTTCTCGACTAGTCGGTGGCGGGAGAAGGCTTCTGGTTCAGCCGAGCTTGCTGAGCAGGTCGCAGTAGGACTCGTAGCGGAACGCTTCGATCTCGCCACGCTTCAGCGCAGCCAGCACCGCGCAGTCCGGCTCGTGCGTATGGCTACAGTCGCGGTAGGAGCATTCTCCTAGGAAGGGGCGCATCTCTCGGAACAGCGTCGCGAGTTCGGCGCGCTCCAGGCCGAAGAGGCCGAAGTTGCGGATCCCTGGCGTGTCGACTACGTGCCCGCCGTTTTCGAGGCGGAGCAGCGAGCTATGCGTCGTGGTGTGCTTGCCTTCGCGATGCCGACCACTGATCTTGCCGACACGCAGCGAGAGTCCGGGCTCGATGGCGTTCAGCAGGGAGGACTTGCCGACTCCGGAGAGGCCGCTGAAGACGGTGATCTTGTCCTCGAGCACAGCGCGCAGTTCGTCGATGCCGCGCCCCTGGGCGGCGGAGCAAAGGTGGACTGGATAGCCGAGGCCTTCGTAGAAGCGACGCCAGGTCTCGGAGCTATGGACTAGCTCTGGGCCGCCAGCGGCGAGGACTTCGGCCTTCTTTGCTTTGCGTTGGCCTTCGAGGTCGAGTTTGTTGAGGACGATGCGGGCCTGCATGCCGCCGCGTTCGGCGCCGGCGAGGATCCTGTCGACGATACGCGGCCGGAACAGAGGGTCGACGATCGCCGAGACGATCAGCACCTGGTCGACGTTGGCGACGAGAACCTGCTCCATCGTGCCTTCGCCGGCGCTGGCGCGGGCGAGCTTGCTCTTGCGCGGGAGCACGGCTTCGATGGCGCCGCCCTCCTCGCTGTCCAGATCCACGACGACATAGTCGCCGACCGCGATCGGGTTCTTGACCCGGCCCTTGTCTTCAAAGAGTCGCCCGCGCGGGGTCAGGAGGTGGACCTGACCTTCGACTTCTACGTGGCAGCGTTTGGCGTCGATCCGGACGACGAGACCGTGTAGCTCGCTCATGAGGGGAAGCGTAACGGCTGCGCCCCGGACTCGGCTGCCCAATCTGCTAAGGGGCTCCGGCGGCTCTTCCTCGGCAGAGTTCGTGATATCTGCTCTGACACCGGGCTCGCCTTAGCTAGGCTCGCCGCGAATGACTCCCTTCGAAGTCGTGGGCCGACTCGCACCCAGCCCGACCGGGGCCCTGCATCTCGGCAACGCCCGTAGCTTCCTGCTCGCTTGGCTCTCCGTGCGCTCACGGGGCGGGGCCCTGCTGTGCCGGGTCGAGGACCTGGATGGGCCGCGGACCAAGGAGGGGGCCGCCGAGCAGGCGATCGACGAGCTTTCCTGGCTTGGCCTCGATTGGGACGGAGAGGCGCAACTGCAGAGCCTGCGGCTGCCGCGCTTCGAGGTGGCGCTCGACCATCTGCGGCGCAAGGGTCTGGTCTACCCCTGCGTTTGCACGCGCAGCGAGATTGAGCGCTCGCAGTCGGCGCCGCAGGAAGCTCTGGACCACGGGACACGCTATCCCGGCACTTGCCGTGGGCGCTTTGCGAGCGCGGAGGAAGCTCGCGCTGCCACCGGTCGCGAGCCGGCCTGGCGCTTTCGGGTTCCGGACGGGCGCTTCGTCGAATGGGATGACCTGGTGCAGGGGCCGCAGGCCATCGATGTCAGCGCCGACAGTGGCGACTTCGTGGTGGCGAAGAAGGACGGGCAGCCGGCCTATCAGCTGGCGGTGGTCGTGGATGATGGCGACTTTGCGATCAATGAGGTGCTGCGCGGGGATGACCTGCTCAGTTCGACTCCGCGGCAGATTCTGCTCTACGAGGCGCTTGGGATGCCGCTGCCCAGCTTCGCCCACGTGCCGCTGGTCCTTGGTGCCGATGGTCGGCGCCTGGCCAAACGCCACGGCGACAGCCGCATCGCCACCTACCGGCGGCGCGGTGTCGAGGCCGAGGAGATCCTTGGATTCTTGGCTTGGACCCTTGGGCTGCAGGAGGAGCCGCGTCCGAAGGCAGCGGCGGAATTCCTCGAAGGCTTCGACTTGGCGGCGTTGCCGAAGACGCCCTACCGTTTCGAGCTGGCGCCCTGGGAGAGATGAGATGAGCTGGGCTGTGCTCGCTGGCTCTGTGATCATTCGGTCCTCGATGGCCCATGCGCGATTGCCCGTGAAGGAGTCCCGATGACTGCTCGTGCCGACCTTGCCGCTGCTGGCCTGTCCTTGCCTTTGCTGCTGCCTTTGGCGATGGGCTGGACTGGCCTTTCAGAGTTATTGGGCGGGGGGCGATAGTGAGCCCTTTTTCTCGGATGCCACCGCGCATCGATTCCCCGAAGAACGCCCTGGTCGGCGAGCTGCGCAAGATCCGCGAGCGCGGCGACGGTCGGCTGGTTTTTGCCGAAGGCGCCCGGCTGGTGCTGGAGGGGCTTGCTGCCGGTCTGGGCTGTGAGCGCTTGCTCGTTGCGGATGGCTTTGCCAGGTCGCAGCACGCGGCTGACTTGGAGGTCGTCGTTCAGGCCAAGCAGCTTCGGCCTCAGGAATGCAGCGACGCAGCGATGGCGCGGATCAGCGGGCTGGAGACGCCTCCGGGCGTGGTGGCGCTTTTTCAGCGGCCGAAGCTGGAGGCCGAGCAGCTCTTGGAGCAGGGGGCGCTGCTTTGCATCGCGGCTGGGGTTCGCGATCCCGGCAATCTCGGGGCCCTGCTGCGCTGCTGTGAAGCGGCTGGGGTGACGGCCTTCGTGGCCCTGGCGGGGAGCGCCGACCCCTACCGCGACAAGGCGCTGCGGGCCTCGGCCGGGAGCGTGTTCCGGGTGCCCTGCCTCACGGGGCTTCGGCTGGAGACCCTCCGCTCCTGGGTGGCGCAGCGCGGGCTGCGCTTGATTACCACGGAGCTAAGGGCAGAGGATTCTCTCTGGGATGCGGAGTTTGGGGAGGGACCGCTCGGCTTTGTCATCGGCGCCGAGGGCGCTGGCGTGCCGGCCGAAGTCTCGCAGCTCGCGGCACTGCGCCTACGCATCCCGATGGCCGGGCAGGTCGAGAGTCTCAATGTTGCGGTGGCGGCGGGTCTGGTGCTCTTTGAGGCGCGTCGCCGAGCCGAGCGAGCTGGGCGATGAGCGGGGGGCTCTTCGATACGCCGGGTGGCGGAGAGGATACTCCGCCTAGCCGGGCGCCGCTTGCTGAGAGGATGCGCCCTCGCTGCTTCGACGAGGTGCTGGGGCAGGAGCAGCTGCTCGGGGCTGGGGCGCCGCTGCGTCGCCAGATCGAAGAGGATCGGCTCAGCTCGGTGATCCTGTGGGGGCCGCCCGGCGTTGGCAAGACGACGATCGCGCGGCTGATCGCAGGCGAGGTTGACGCCGAGTTCGTGCCGTTTTCGGCGGTGCTTTCGGGGGTGAAGGAGCTGCGGGCGATCTGCCAGAACGCCGAACGCCTGCGGCGCACTGGGCGGCACACCGTGCTCTTTGTCGATGAGATCCACCGCTTCAACAAGTCGCAGCAGGACGCCTTTCTGCCCTACGTTGAGCGCGGGGATGTGGTGCTCGTCGGGGCGACGACGGAGAACCCGAGCTTCGAACTCAATGCCGCCCTCCTGTCCCGGGCCCTGGTGCTGACGCTGGAGCCACTCACAGCGGCCGATATTGCGCAGGTGCTGCGGGCGGCGTTGGCGGATAGCGAGCGCGGCTACGGCGAGCTGGCTCTGACTGCTGACGAGACTGCGCTCGCCGCGATCGCTCAGTTCGCCGGTGGCGATGCCCGCCGGGCCTTGACGGTGCTCGAAGCCGTGGTCCCGCATCTGCCCAGTGGCGTTGAGAGCTTTGGCGCCGAGGCTGTCGAGCGTGCGGTGCAGCGGCCCTTGCCCCGCCATGACAAGGGGGGCGACCTGCACTACGACTTGCTCAGCGCCTTCCACAAGAGCCTGCGCAATAGCGATCCGGATGCGGCGCTGTATTACATGGTCCGTCTGCTCGAGGGCGGAGAGGATCCACTCACGATCCTGCGTCGTATGTGCGCCTTTGCCGCCGAGGACATCGGCAGCGCCGACCCGCAGGCCCTGGTGATTGCCCAGACGGCTGTCCAAAACCTCCGCTTCCTCGGTCTTCCCGAAGGCCGTTTGGCGATGGGGAATGCCTGTGTCTATCTGGCGCTGGCACCGCGTAGCAACGCCGTCTACCGCGCCTTGGCGGCAGCCAAGGATGCCTGCCGTCGCTACCCGAATGCCCAAGTCCCGATGCACTTGCGCCAGGCTCCTACCCAGCTGATGAAGAATATGGGGTATGGACAGGGCTACGTTTACGCCCACGATACGGAGCACGGCGTCGCCGATATGCAGTGCCTGCCGGAGCCTCTGGCTGGAGCGCGTTTCTATGAGCCCTCGAATCGGGGCTTTGAAGCTCGTATTCAGAAGCGGCTCGAGGAGCTGCGGCGTTTGCGCGGAGGCGCCTGAGCACCCTCTCTACTCCGCTGCTGTCTTCTCTGCTTTTGGAGTGCCTATGCGCTTCTCTCCTTCTTTGGCGGCCTTGGCCCTGGTCTTTCTGTTCTTGTCTTCTGCAGCGCTGGCAGAACGCGATGCGATGCTGCGAGTGGAGCTCGAACCAGGGCGCCAGCAATGGGTCCGATCGCCGGTTCTGGTCAAGGTCACCCTCGAGGGGCTGGATGCGGAGACCCTGCGCTGGGTCGACGCGAAGTCCTTCCGACTGCGCTTTGATGGGCACGATGTCACCGGGCTGATCCTGAGCGAGGCGGCGCGGCAGGGTGGGGTCCGCTTCGTTCGTGCTGGGGGGGCAGTGGAGTTGCGCTGTGCCCTGCCGATTCCCAAGGGTTGGCATGAGATCAGCGCCGAGTATCGCTCGGTGCACGGAGGCGGCCCGCGCTTCGCGCAGCGCTTTTATGTCTACGATCCCCGCGAGCTGCGGCGGGGGCTGGGCCTGGCCCCACGGCCCCGGCCTGTGCAGCCCTTGCAGCCGGGCTCGGTGACTGGGCCGCCGGCGACGGTGCAGGCGGCGCCGCTGTTTTTGAATCCGAGGGACAAGGCTTTCGTCAAGGCTGCGCAGCACGATCTCGAGCTGCGTTGGTCCAGCAACGGGGTCGGCATGAAACTCGGCACCGTCAAGATCCTGCTCGACTTCAAGGATGTCACCAGCCGCTTCACGATCGAACGCGAGCGAGCCATTTGGAAGCGGGCACCGCTTACGAACGGCATGCACAGCCTCGTGGCCCAGGTCGCAGACTTTGACGGCAGGCTTCGGGTCGAGAGTTCGACTTTCATCGTCTTCGACCCGGCAGAGCGCTACCCGTGGTTCTTTCCGCCCACGGCGCAAAACTCGCCGCTGGCCCACACGCATCAGCAGTTCCAAAACTACAGCAGCAGCGCGTCCCGCGCGTATTTCCACCACGGCATCGACCTACGGCGGCCCAGTGGAACCCGTGTTTTGGCCTGTGTCGGCGGTACGGTTTCCAATTTCTACTGGTATGGCCGCAAGCCTTATTACTTCGAAGTCGAGGTGACGGATAAGGACGGCTTCCGTTGGCAGTACCACCATATCGACGAGCCGAAGGTGCCAGCAGCTGTGCGTGCCGCTGCTGCCCGCAAGGGGAAAATCGCCCAGGGAACGGATATTGGGGCCAATGTCCACTGGCCGACGCCGGCATATGGGCAGCGCTTCCACCACATCCATCTCAACGTCATCGCGCCAGATGGCCGTTATGTGAACCCTCTCAACCTCATGGCTCCGCTCGTCGACACGACGCCGCCTTCGATCTTGGGCGTTTGGGCCTTGCAGCAGGGTGGGACGCGGGCGTTGGACCCGGCGCAGGGCATCGGCGGCAAACTCGATTTTGTGGCCAAGGCCGAGGACAAGATTGCCCAGCAGCCTTACCAGCTGTCGGTGTACAAGATGACTTGGGAGATCAAGGAGCTGAGTAACACGAAGTCGCACCACCTTGCCGAGAGGGTCCTGTGGCAGTTCGACTCGCTTCCTGGCGGCAGTAACCGCTTCGCCAAGGTTTGGGATATCCACAAGCCTCGCTTCTATGACGGCACGCGCTGGCATAACACCCGCGGCAACTACCGCAGCAAAGACTTCTACTACGTCCTGACCAATCGCTTTCAGTCCGGGGTCGATGATGCCAAGGGCTACTGGGACAGCGCCGAAAAGGACTGGCAAGGCAAGCCGCGCTTTCCGAATGGTCGATACCGGCTGATCGTCCGGGCCTTCGACCGCAACGGCAATATGGGCAGCAAGACCCTCGACTTCACCTTGAAGAACTGAGAGGGCCCCGAAGCTCTACACAAACGAAGACGGGGACGGGCGACGAGCGCCCATCCCCGTCTTCGTTTGCTTTGATCCAGGAGCTAGCTGCTCCAGGATCGAAGGGATCCGGCTCAGCCGAGCAGGTCGGCGATGGTGGCCTTTTCGCGGCGCAGCTCCTCGAGGGTGATCTCGAACTTCTCCTTACCGAAGTCGTCGAAGCTCAGGTCCTGGACGATGAGGTAGTCGCCGTTGCCCTTGCAGCGCACCGGGAAGCTGAAGATCAGGCCCTCGTCGGCGCCGTAGCTGCCGTCGGAGCAGACCGCCATGCTGGTCCAGCTGTAGCCGCGGGTGCCCTGGAATAGGAAGCGGCAGTGGTCGATCGCGGCGCTGGCGGCGCTGGCGGCGGAGCTCTTGCCGCGGGCCTTGATGATCTCCTTACCGCGCTCTTGCACGGTCGGGATCAGGTGCTTGATGAACCAGTCGCGATCCTTGATCGCTTCCTCGGCGGAGATCCCGTGCACGTGGGCGTTGCTCCAGTCCGGGAACTGGGTGTTGGAGTGGTTGCCCCAGATCACGACGTTCTCGACGTCCTGGGTGGGCACGCCACTGCGCTCGACGATCTGGGCGATCGCACGGTTGTGGTCCAGCTGCGTCATCGCCGAGAAGTTCTTCTTGGGGATGCTCGGCGCATTGTGCATGGCGATCAGGCAGTTGGTGTTGCAGGGGTTACCCACGACGACGACGCGCACGTCCTTGCTGGCGACCTTGTCCAGAGCCTTGCCCTGGCCGACGAAGATCGGGCCGTTCTCCTTGATCAGGTCGTTGCGCTCCATGCCCGGGCCGCGCGGCTTGCTGCCGACGAGGAGGGCGAGGTCAGCACCTTCGAAGGCCACCTCGGGGTCGTCGCTGCAGATGATGCCTTCGACTAGAGGGAAGGCGCAGTCGAGCAGTTCCATCCGCACGCCATCGAGGGTGCCGATAGCCGCTGGGATCTCGAGCAACTGCAGGATGACCGGCACGTCCGGGCCGTAGATCTCTCCTGCTGCGATGCGAGGGAGGAGGTTGTAGGCGATTTGACCGGCTGCGCCGGTCACGGCGATACGTTTGGCCTGGGGCATGGTGTTCTTCTTTCGATCGGTAGGAAAAGCGCCCATTGCACCCGCCCGCGTCTCTGGCTTCCACCGTGAGAGTCAGGGACTTTGCCAAAAGGCAAGGGCCCCGGCTTATAGCCGGGAGCTGGGCGCACTGGCTGGAGTTGTTCCGGGGAATCGTGACCCGGAAAAAAGGCGATTGAGACAATGCCATTGGGACAGGGCAGCTAGGGGATTCAGCGATCCTTGATCCAAGATCCCCTCACTCGGATCTTGGGCTAGCGGAGGCCAGAGTCCAAGGGCTAGCTAGAGGACTCTCTGTTCTTCCAGTCTGGGGGGGGCGCGCTACCCTCCTCTGCGGACCTCTCGAATGCCAGTAGAGGGGAGTTCTGCCCTCATCCGCTCAGGAGACCATCATGTCGGAAGCAGACCATATTGAACGCGACGAGATGCCGGTGGACGTGTGCATCGTCGGTGCCGGGCCGGCTGGGCTCGCCGCTGCGATCCACCTGCAAAACCTTGTTGAGAAGCACAACGAGGGCGGTGGCAGTCTTGAGCCCGAGATTCTTGTTCTCGAAAAGGGCAAGGAAGTCGGTGCCCATATCTTCTCCGGCGCGGTCATGGATCCTCGTGGCATCGAGGCTCTGATGCCGGACTGGAAGGAGCGGGGGGCGCCGATCGAGGGGGAGTGCAGCGGCGACCAGTTCTGGCGCATGACCGCGACCAAGGCGAAGGGGACGCCCATCCCCGGCCCGCTCAAGAACGCCGGCAAGTTCGTGGTCAGCCTCAACAAGATGGTCCGCTGGCTCGGCGAGCAGGCCGAAGAAATGGGGATCATGGTCTCGCCGATGATGCCGGCGCGGCATCTGCTGATGGACGGCGACAAGGTTCGGGGGGTGCAGCTCGCCGACGCCGGGGTCGACAAGAGCGGCGAGCAGAAGGGCAGCTTCGAGCCTGGCGCCCTGATCGAGGCGAAGATCACCCTCCTCGCTGAGGGGAGTCGCGGTTCCTTGTCCAAGGGCCTGATCGAAAAGCTCGGCCTCCAGGGCAAGAACCCCCAGGTCTACGGGACCGGGGTCAAAGAGGTCTGGGCGGTGCCGAAGGACCGCATCGAGGCCGGGCACGTGATCCACACCCTGGGCTGGCCGCTGCCTAGCGACAGCTTTGGTGGCGGCTGGGTCTACGGCATGGGGGAAAACGAATCCGGCCAGCGCCTGCTTTCCATCGGCCATGTGACCGGGCTCGACTACAAGGACCCCACGACCGATCCGCATCACTACTTCCAGCTCTTCAAGACGCATCCGAAGATTCGCGCCCTGCTCGAAGGCGGGGAGATGCTCGACTATGGCGCCAAGTCGCTGCCTGAAGGCGGCTACTATGCGATGCCGCGTTCGATCGGCGATGGATTCGTGCTCATTGGCGATAGCGGTGGCTTCCTCGACGCCATGAAGCTCAAGGGCATCCATCTGGCGATTCGCTCGGGAATGCTCGCTGCCGAGACGATCTTCGAGCAGCTCAAGAAGCAGGCGGAGGCCGGAGAGGATGCTCCGCTAAGCCGCGAGGGCCTGAAGGGCTTTGTCGATCGCTTTGAGAGCGACTGGAGCCGGGCCGATCTCTACAAATCGCGGAACTTCCACCAGGGCTTTGAGAAGGGGCGTCTCGCTGGCTTGATCAACGCAGCCTTTATCACTGTCACTGGCGGCAAGGGCACGTGGTTTCGGGACGGGTTGACGAATAAGGCCAGCCACGAATACATGAAGAAGAAGGCGGGCTTCCCCGATAAGCCGAGCCTGCCCAAGGACGATGGGATCGTCTTCGACAAGCTGACCGATGTCTTTAGTTCGGGGACCAAGCACGAAGAGGATCAGCCCTGCCACCTGGTGATTCGCGATCCCGAAATCTGCAATACCCGCTGCCGGGAAGAATACGGCAACCCCTGCCAGCACTTCTGTCCGGCCGCGGTCTACGAAATGGTCGCCCAGGAGGAAGGCTGCGATACCGAATTGCAGCTCAATCCGAGCAACTGCGTGCACTGCAAGACCTGCGATATCGCCGACCCGTATCAGATCATCGACTGGATTACTCCAGAGGGTGGTGGCGGGCCTTCCTATCAGCTGCTTTGACCCAGTCAGCTTCTTTGACCCAGTCAGCTTGATTGAGGATAGGTGTCATGCGGGGCTTCATTACTCGATCTGTGGTCTGCCTTGCGCTGCTTCTGCCGAGCTTCGGCTGCGCGCCGGCTCGCACGGAGGGCTTGCCGCCGATCAGTGCCGCAGCGAGTACCAGGCGCCTACTCGAAGAGCTCTGCGAACTCTATGCGCGCGAGCACGGGCTGCACTTGCGGGTAAGTGCCGCGGCTTCCTCGACCCTTGCTCGGCAGATCGAGAAGGGCAAGCCCTTCGCGCTCTACGTCTCTGCCCATCCCCAGTGGGTGAGCTATCTCTTGAAGCGGGGCTGGGGCGACCCTGCGAGCGAGCAAGACTGGCTGCGAAATCAACTGGTATGGGTGCGGCATGTCGATGCGGACTTTGCCCTGGGCGAAGGGCCCAGCCTGCCCGCTGGTTGGAGCGGACGCTTGTCGCTGGGGAACCCCGAGCATGTGCCGGTGGGTTATTACGCCAAGCAGGCGTTGCAACATGTGGGGCTCTGGGAGAGCTTTCGCCCCCAGGCCGAGAAAGAGGATGCTCCGATGATCGTGCCGGCCGCGAATGCCAGCGCCGGCCTGCGCAATGTCAGTACGGCTCAGTGCGAGTGCGGGATCGTCTACTTGAGCGACGCGCAGCAGAGCCCCAAGATCGAAGTCCTCTATCAATTTGCCCCGGATAGCCATTCCCCGATTCGTTATCCCATTCTTCTTCCGAAGGGTGCCGGCCCCGAGATTCGAGCCTTTGTCCAGTGGCTGTTCGGCCCTGAAGCTGCTCAGCTCATCCGGCGCCACGGCTTCGAGCCCGTCAAGTCCTGAGCCTTGTTTTTCGCCTTCCTCAGCGCCGAAGAGTGGATGGCTTTGCGCCTGTCCTTGCAGGTCGCTTTGGTTTGCGTCCTCATCGACTTGCTGCCGGCGATCTTCTTCGGCTGGCTTTTGGCGCGGCGCAGTTTTCGAGGGGTGGCGCTGCTCGATTCTGTGCTGCATCTGCCGCTGGTCCTGCCGCCGGTGGTGACAGGATACGTTCTGCTGTTGCTGCTCGGGCCTGCCGGAGTGCTGGGCGCCTTCTTGGAGCAGCAGCTGGGGCTGCGCATCGCCTTTGATTGGAAGGGAGCGGTGCTGGCCTCCGCGGTCGTGGCCTTTCCGCTGATGCTGCGCTCGGTGCGGCTCGCGATCAGCTTGGTCGACCGAAGGCTCGAGTGGGCAGCGCAGAGTCTTGGGGCTGCTCCGATCCGGGTTTTTCTCGGGGTGACCCTGCCTTTGGCCTTGCCTGGCTTGCTGACCGGGGCGGTGCTCGCCTTCGCCCGCAGCTTGGGAGAATTTGGGGCGACCATCGTTTTGGCTGCCAATATCGAAGGGCAGACCAGGACGCTGCCGCTGGCGATATATGGGTATACCCAGCTGCCCGATGGAGAGGGGCCAGCGCTGCGCCTGGTTCTGATCTCGGCCGCGTTAGCCGTGCTGGCGATGTTCGCCAGCTCCTTGCTGGAGCAGCGGGTGCGGCGTCACGTTGGCCTGGAGCTGCGATGACGGTTTGGCTTGAGATGGATCTGCGGTTGCAGCGCCGGGACTTCGATCTCGTCGTTCAGGCAGAGATCCGGGAGCCGGTGACTGGGATCTTCGGCCCCTCGGGCTCGGGTAAGAGTTCGCTACTGCAGAGCCTCGCCGGGCTGCAGCGTGGGGTTCGGGGCCGCATCCGGCTCGGAGACCGTGTCCTGCTCGATAGCTCTAAGAGGATCCTCGTGCCGCCGCATCGGCGATGCTTGGGCTTCGTCTTCCAGGAACATCATGTCTTCCCACACATGAGTGTTGAGAGCAATCTCCTCTACGGCTACCGGCGTTTGGCGGCTGCGGATCGGCGCTTCGAGTTAGCGCAGATCGTGGAGCTACTTGAGCTGGAGGAGCTGCTGGCGCAGCGGCCGCAGCGCCTTTCTGGTGGAGAGCGGCAGCGCGTGGCCCTTGGGCGCGCCTTACTCGCTTCGCCGGAGGCCTTGTTGTTGGACGAGCCGCTGAGCTCCTTGGATCGCCAACTCAAGGGCAAGACCCTGCGCTTCATGCAGCGTGTGCAGCGAGAACTCGCTGTGCCGATGCTTTGGGTCAGTCATTCGCTGGTTGAGATCCGTGAACTTACCGAGCACTTGTTGGTTCTGGAGCGTGGGCGCTGTGTGGCCCACGGCGAGTACCGTGAATTGCTAGGTCAGCCGGAGACCCAGGTGCCATGGCACGAATATGGCATCAGCAACCTGCTCTGGGCTGAGGTCGTGGAGCACGAGGAGCACTCGCGCTTTACCCGCTGCCGTATCGGGGGGCAGGATCTCCGGCTCCCCGGGTGCCATGGCCAAGTTGGCGAGCAGTTATCCCTGGGGATCGATGCGAACGAGGTCGCTTTGTCCCTGCATTCGCTCACCGGAACTTCGATCCAGAACGACCTCATTGGTCCCATCCGCTCGATCGACGTGGGAGAGGAGAGGGTCCTCGTTGAGGTGGAGATCGACTCCGAGCAGGGCCTGTTGGTCGAGATCAGCCATGGTGCCCGCGAGCAGCTCGATCTGAAGCTTGGGCAGCAGGTGCACTGCCTACTCAAGGCACGGTCGCTGATCCCTCGCTTCGAAGATCGCCTCGACTGATGCCTTCTCTGCTGGCTTCGCTGTTCCCGTTCTGATGGAGAGGAGAGGTCAAGAATCGGGAGAGGATGGGCCTAAAGCAAAGACGTGGCCCCAGGAGGAACCTGGGGCCACGTCTTTGCTGAGCCTTGTGGAGTATCCCCTTCTCTTGGTTCTTGAGAAGACAGGAGGCGGGAGTCGTGGCCCGCCTGGCTCCTGGCTCTACTGGTGGACCTTGGCCTTCGCCTTGTCCTTGCAGCAGTCGGACTTGGCCCCTGCCTTCTCCTTGCAGCAGTCGGACTTGGCCCCTGCCTTCTCCTTGCAGCAGTCGGACTTGGCTCCTGCCTTGTCCTTGCAGCAGTCGGACTTGGCTCCTGCCTTGTCCTTGCAGCAATCGGACTCGGCTCCTGCCTTGTCCTTGCAGCAGTCGGACTTGGCCCCTGCCTTGTCCTTGCAGCAGTCGGACTTGGCCTGGCCATGTGCCGGGACGGAATTCAGTAGGGCGTAGACCGAGGCGACGGCCTGGGCGCCGTTGTCACAGACCCTGGCGGTGCCGGGGCAGCGGATCGTGCTGGAGGAGGGGATGGTCTTGACGGCCGCACGCACCAGATGCTTCTGCGCGACGAAGTTCTTCATCGAACTCTGAATCATGCCGAGAGGGGCGAGGGTGGAGAGGGCGCCATGCCGCTTGGCCTTCTGCTCGGCGGTGAGTTCGCTCAGTTCCTTGTGGGCCTTGGCCCAGCTAGCGCAAAGGCGCTTGGAAAAGGCGATCGAACCCGAGCAGTCGCTGGTGGCGACAGCTTTGCTGCTGCAGCCACCGGTGCAGCCGACGCAGCCGTCATCGCCCTTGTCGCATTCGCCCTTGTCGCAGTCACCCTTGTCGCATTCGCCCTTGCCGCATTCGCCCTTGTCGCAGTCGCCCTTGTCGCAGTCGCCCTTGCCGCATTCGCCCTTGCCGCAGTCCTTCTTCATGGCGTGCCCGCCGACGAGGAGAGCGATGCCGTTGAGCGTCTCGGCGTTGAGGCCTTTGGCCTTCTGCAGCATGCCTAGGCTTTTCGCGACCTGGGCCATGCCGGCTTCGTTGAGCTTGCCCGAGGCGTGGACGGCCTTGAGGTTGGCGATGGCGCTGGTGTAGAGCTCATCCAGTGCCTTGGTGGTGCTGCCCAGCCGCCTGCCCATGGGGCAGCTTTTGGTCAGGTAGCCCATGGCGTCGACGATCTGCTTGCGCTCTTTGGCCGTCATATTGGCCAGTTTCTTGGCGAAGCTGATCTTGCTGCTGCAGCTCTTTTCCTGGGAATCACAGGCTTTTTGGCTGGAGCAGGAACTCTTCTCGGCCTTGGAGCTGCACTCCGATTCACACTGGGCGTAGGCGCTGCTGAAGGAGAGCCCAACGAGGGCGAGGCTGGCGAGGAAGATCTTCATAGGGTTTTCCTTGGAGGAGTGTGGGCACTATGGCCTAGCGCAGAGCTGGCCGGATCGTGCTGGAGTCATCGGAGGCAGAGAGCCACCCGAGCTGTGTCATTGTCGCGATGCAACGCGCAATACGCGGTTGTGTCCGCAGAGGGACGATCAAAGCGCAAAATCATGCCCGCTATTGGTCCTGGTCAGAAGTTCCAAACTGCCCGGCGGCCCTATTCCTTGAGGAAAAAAGCTGGGCGATGGCAGAGGCGACTGGGCTCAGGCGCACATGAATATCCCTGGCTTTACCGCCTACTGGAGACAGGGTTTGGCTCGGGAGGAAGCTTGCGGCGCTGGGTCTGGGGTCATGATCTCCGCTGCGCGGACGAGTCGCAGGGCCCCGCTCTCGGAGCTGATTTCAGCCTTGAAGGGGACGCGCCCTTCCGCGATCCCTTCCCCTTGGATTTGTATGCGCCAGCTGCTGTAGCCCTTGTGGCCAGGAGCGGGCTCGCTGAGTCGTTCGCGTTGCACGGGCAGCTCGGGAACGAGTTTGCCGCGGAGGGTGCGAAAGGTCAGTAGGACGGGGGTTTTCCTGGGAATGCGGAGCACCGTGAGTCCCGATATGGTCTCGAAGCGCAGTCTCGCACCGGGCTCCGGGTGGCGAACGTCGAGGGAGGCGCTCTCGCTGCGCCCTTCTGCCTCACGGAAGGATCCGAGTAACTCGATGTTGCCGTTGTTGGAGGTGAAGCGCAGCTGGCCTCGGCTTTCGCCCAGGCGCAGTGTGCCGCTCTGGGTGCCGACTACGAGCTCATTGGCGATATAGCTACTGGTGTCGATGAGTCCTGTGCGGCTGCGTAACTCGAGGGCGCGATGCACCGGTAGTCGCAGCTCAAGATCGGCGCCTAATCGTTCCAGCGGCAGATCCATATTGCGGTCGAATCTGAGGCTCAGTTTGCCATGCCCGTCGCTGCTGGTGACAAGCTGGCAGGTTTCGCCCCACGCCAAGGCCTGTTTGCGCGTCTCGGCGCAGACGGTCAGGTGATTGATGAGTTCGGGCTCCGTGGAACTGTGGACGGTGATCGTCCCAGCTCGGTTGTAGAGGGATATTCGCTCCAGGGTGGCGTCGAGCTTGCTGCGGACGGGGGGAAGCCTATGGCTAGAAAGGCTCGGTGGGGCCGGAGAGTTCAGTCCCTGGCACCCGGTCGTGATAACTAAGAACAGGGCTCCTAGGGCTTCTCGCATGTAACTGGTCCTGTTCTCCTCTGTGGCCTGCAAGCAGGGGAGCCTGAGCAAGGGCGTGGCAGCAGGGCTTGGTCCTAACTGTGCTGGCGAATCGTGTGACGCTGGGGCCGGAGCATAACCGGAGGGAGACCAGGCCGCATATCTGGGGTTTACGACCTGGAGGAGATGCCGCATCCTCCTTGGATCCTCCTTTTTTTCGGTTCGGATCATCCGGCAATGGCGCAGCTCCTTCTTGTCCTGTTCTTGCTCCTGTCTTCTGCCGCGGCGCAGTCGCCGCTCTTCCGAGTCGGAGGCGGGCTGCGGCCCGGGGCCCGGCGATCGAATCTTGGAGAGGCTTTGTCGGCGCTTTTCCGGGGCCCAAGCGGAGCCGAGCGTGCGCAGGGCTTTGGCAGCGCTCTTCCTGCGGGATTACGAATGCTGCACTACGAGCGCCGTGGCGCTGAGCTTCGCATATGGCTGTCCAAAGCTGGTGCTGGTCTTTTGGCGCAGTCGGCTGGTGCTGAGGATGCCATCGAGCAGGTCGTGAAGACCTGTTTTCTGGCTGATAGCCAGCTGAGTTCGGTGGGGATCTGGTGGAAGGATAGCAAGGGTGATGAGCATCCTCTTGCGGACTTGATGTGCGGGAAGGGCTCGCCACTGGGGACCGGCTCCGCTGCGCTGCCACTGCTTGCCCCACAAAAGGTTCAGGGCGCGTTGAGTGGGAAGACCATCGTTGTTTCGCCAGGGCACGGTTACTACTGGCACAGCTCCCTGGGGTGGATTACGCAGCGGGCGATGATTGGTGGTCTCATCGAGGATGTTCACACTGCCGAGATTGCCCGGCGTTTTGTCGTTCCTTATCTCGAAAACCTCGGGGCTAGGGTCATCCTCTGCCGAGACCCTGGAGAGAATGCTCGCGAGATAATCGCGGACAACGATTATGGCCATCCGGTTTACTCTGAGACCGGTGCTTGGATCAGGTCGGTGAGTAGCGGCTACAAGGGGCTGAGCTACCGTTTCAGCAACTCGTCGGCGACCTCGCTTGGTAAGGCTACATGGAAGCTCAATGTGGCCAAGGCGGGGTATTACACTGTCTCGGCGACCTATCGCGCGAGCGGTAATCGTTGCCGAGCTGCTCGTTATCATGTGCACCATTCGGGTGGCGTCGCCACGGTCGAGGTCGATCAGACGCGAGATAATCTGACCTGGCGGCGCTTGGGAGAATGGTGGTTCGAGCCGGGAATCGCCAAGGTCGAGCTAGACACCGCCAGCTCGGACGTCGGTCGTCCGGTGATTGCCGATGCGGTTCGCTTAGGATCGGGTATGGGGGTTATCGTTCGCGGTTCTGGTACCAGTGGTAAAGGCAAGTGGCTGGAGGCCTCGCGCTATTGGGCGCAGCTCAACGGGGCTCCCAGTAGCGTTTGGAACTCGTCTTCGTCTGATAACAGTGATGACGTAACCTGTCGGCCGCGCTTCGCCGAATACCTGGGCGCGGACGCCTTCGTGTCGATACACACCAATGCTGGGGGGGGAGCGGGGACCAGCAGCTTCATCCACAATACGCGCCCGACTTCGGGTTCCTATTCTCTGCAGCGTGCGATCCACACGCAGTTGGTGGGAGACATCCGTAGGCTCTGGGACCGGAGATGGGTCGATCGCGGGCGCAAGACTGCGAACTTTGGTGAGCTGCGGCTCCTACGCACGATGCCGGGGGCACTCTTCGAGCTGGCCTTCCACGACACCAATAACAGTAGGGATCACGATGCGATCCACCATCCACGCTGGCGGCGTATTGCTGGCCGCGCCATCGCGCGTGGTGTTCTGCGTTACTTCCAACCTAGTGCTCCCTTCGCGCCCGTTGCTCCCGAACTCAGCCAGGTGGTGCAGGACGGCAAAGGTGGACTGCGAGTGCAGTGGCAACCCGTATCTGGAGCGACGAGCTATAGCGTAGAGATCTCGAAGAACGGCAAGGCCTTTCAGCCGGCGGCAAAGGTCTCGGGCAACTCGTGGAGCACGGGGCTGCTGCCTTACGGGGCTGTGCGCTCCTTCCGGGTCCGGGCGGCGAATAGCTCGGGTCGTTCCGAGCCGAGTCAGGTGCTTACCGCGGGCTGTTCTCATCGCCGTAAGGCAGAGCTGCTCTTGGTTGCGGGTTTCGATCGACTGGGCGAGTCCATCAAATCGCCAGAAAACACCTTCGATTATTTGCGGCAGCACGGCGATGCCATCCGGCGTCACGGCAAATTCAGTCTCGGTTTCGATGCCTGCAGTAACGAGGCTGTCGAGCAGCGGCGTATCGCTCTCCCTTCTTATTCAGCAGTGATTTGGCAGCTTGGTGAGGAGTCGACCAAGGATGAGACCTTCTCGGGAATCGAGCAGTGGCTTGTCGGCAGCTATCTGAAGGGTGGTGGCCGTTTGATGGTCAGTGGCTCTGAGATTGCCTGGGACCTGGGAGCCAAAGGCTCTACTACCGATAGGCGTTTTCTCGAAGGTCAATTGGGGGTGCGTTACGTCAAGGACGACGCCCGGGTCTATTTCGGGCGTGATGTGCCGGGCGAGCTCTTTGCCGGCTTGGGCTTTTTCTCCTTCGATGATGGGAGTCAGGGCACCTACGACGTCGATTGGCCGGACGTGATCGCACCGAGCGACAAGAAGAGCCGAGTGGTTCTTCATTATGGCACCTCAAGTCGTGATGGAGCTGCTGTCGCTCGGATCGATGGGCAGAGCCGGGTGCTGGTGCTGGGCTTCCCGCTTGAGACGCTGTACCCCGAGAGCCAGCGTGCCGAGTTCATGGCACGAGCCCTCCGATTCTTGCTGGCGGGGCGCCGCCCCCTCGACATGGACAGCTCGCTGGCGATCCCGTCGAGCAACACGATCCAGCTGTCGCTTCCCGGAGCGGCCGGCGATTACTACGCGCTTGGTGCGTCGGCGGCGACCAGCCCCGGCATCCCCATCGGCGGGATCGGCACTCTGGCGCTGGTGCCCGACGGGCTTTGGGCCGCTTCCTTTGGCCAGTCGAACGGGGTGTTCCAAGGCTTTGTCGGTTCGCTTGACGCTCAGGGCAAGGCGCGGGCCTATCTCAATATCCCCAATGCCCCAGCCCTGCGCGGACTGCGCTTCTATGTTTCCGGTCTGACGGTTGCGAAGAGCAGCTTCCAGGTCAGCGCCATTTTGCCCTGGTATCAGGTAAGGCTCTGATCGCTGTCGCCCCGAGGAGTGGTGCTTTCGGGCTCAAGGAGGAGCATGAGGCACGGCTCCTTGGCGACCGCCCGGTGTAGGGTGCCCTTGGGGACTACGCAGAGTTGGCCGCCGCTGAGCTGGAGGCTGTGGTCGCGGAACTGAAGCTCGCACTCTCCCTGCACGACGAAAAAGAGTTCGTCTTCCTCGTCGGGCTTATGCCAGACGAACTCTCCTTCGAAGAGCGCGGCTCGCAAGGCCTGACCGTTGAGCGAGGCGATGAGTTCGGGCTTCCAGGGTTCTTCGATCTGGGCGAAGACATCCAAGAGGTCTTGCTTCTGGATTTCGCCCGTCATGCTTTCGCTCGTTTATCGGGACTGGAAGGACTTCTGCCGCGGATGCCGCAGCTTTTGCCGGCGTAGCTGGCGGATTACGAGGTCGGCGACCGATTTGCGGAACTCGTGGATGCCCTTGCGGTTGGCTGGCGAGCGCTTGGGATGGACCCGGTTGCTCAGGATGATGATGGCCAGGCGCTGTTCCATCTCGATCCAGATGCTGGTTCCGGTGAAGCCGGTGTGCCCGACCGAGCGTTCGGAGAAGAAGCTGCCTGAGGAGCTATCTCCCGACGGCGTGCCCCAGCCCAGGGCTCGGTCACTGCCGGGCACGATGAGGGCTCGGCTGGTGAAGCGGGCGACCGTTGAGTTACGGAAGACCTGCTTCTGTCCGTAGCGACCGCCGTCGATCAGGCAGCGTGCAAGCTTGGCGAGGTCGCGTGCGGTCGAGAACAGGCCGGCGTGCCCACAAACGCCGCCGAAGGCCCGGGCGTTTTCGTCGTGCACCACTCCCTGGATGAGCTCCTTACCTACGACTTCGGTAGGGACGGCGACGCTGCCCTCGGGGAGCGGAGCAAAGCCGGTCTCCTCCATATCGAGGGGATCGAATACGAGGGTCTGGCAGAGTTTGGCGAAGGGGGCGCCGCCAGCCTTTTCCAGGCAAGCGGCGAGGATGATCATTCCCAGGTCGCTGTACTTCCACTTCTTGCCTGGCTCATAGACCAGGGGAGCCTTGAGGACTTCCTCCAGCCCACTGCCGAAGTCCTTGACCTTGGGGTTCTTCCAGAACTGCAGATAAGGGGGCAGGCCGGAACAGTGGGCGAGCAGGAAGCGGATCGTTACGTGCTGCTTGCCGCCACCGCTGAACTCGGGGAAGAACCTGGAGACCTTGTCCTCCAGGGAAATCTTGCCGCGATCGATCAGGGCCATCGTCAGCGAGGTCGTCGCGACGACCTTGGTCAGCGAGGCGAGGTCGAAGCGGTGCTGGGCTGTGATCGCCGGAGCGTCCTTCGCGTAGGTCTCGGCGCCGGCGACGATCTCGGCCTTGATGGCGTCGTCGTCGAGAACCAGCAGGCTGCAGCCAGGGAAGACCTTGCGGGCGATGGCGTCTTGGGCCTGGGCTAGCAGAGTCTTCTCGAACGCGCGATTGTGATCTTCGTAGATCGGAGTCGACGAAGCGCAGGAGAACAGGCTCATCGTGGAGATGGCGAGCGGTAGGCAGGCTAGGGTCGGCGCGATGCGGCGGAGCGGTAGTCTTGGCATGGGCGGAAGGATAGCAGCGGAGTAGGCAAAACTCGCGACTGCCTATGGCCCGGGCGCCAGTCTGTTCGCGTTCGTGGGCCAGGGGCCTCAGGCCCGGGGAGTTTTGCCCGAGGCAGCGCTCCCCAGGGAGGGGCTGCTCAGCAGCGTCGGTGAGGCCAGTGTTCGGAGGAAGCGATAACTACCCCTTATTTCTCCTGACTTCCGTCTTTGGCCTGCTAGCGTCTCGCGGCTCTTGGCTGTCTTTTCTCCCCTGCTAGCAGGCCGTTGAAAAGACGCTCGGCGCCAAAGCACTGTCTGTGATACTCCCTCTGGCGCCATAACCTCTTGACGAATCAGTGGATATGTCTGTGCCCTCTGACGCCAAGGGGGCTCCGAATCCGGCATTCTGTCACTCGCTGGCCTATCGCTGAGCCGGCGAACAGATCCTTTTGAGCGATTAGGAACTTTGAATGGACCTCTGGGCTTTCGGCTTTTTTGCGGTGTCGTCGCTGTTTGCGGTCGTCGATCCGCTCGGCTGTATTCCCTTCTTCAGTGGCCAGACTGCGGGCATGTCCCAGGCGCGCAAGCGCCGGGTATTGCTCAAAGCTCTGCTGCTCAGCCTGTGCATGCTGCTGGCATTCACCCTCTTTGGGCAGTCGATCCTGCACTTGTTCGGGATCACGGTGGATGCCTTTCGCGTCGCCGGTGGCGTGATCTTCTTTGGGATCGGCCTCGACATGATGCAGAGCCAGCCCCGGCGTTGGCGCACCGGGCTGAGACGCGCCTATGTGGCTGACCACCCGGAGTTGCAGGCCGGGAGGATGCTCACTGCTGAAGGTGATGGCGGAGACGAGCTTGAAGGCGAAGGCGGAGAAGAGCTTGAAGGCGCCAAGGAGCCCGGTGAGGACCCTTCGATTACGCCCCTGGCTATACCGATGCTGGCCGGCCCCGGGTCGATTACCACGGTCATGGTTCTGCGGGCTAAGGCCGAGGGGCACTACGGGCTTTTGGTGGTGATCGGAGCCCTATTCACGATCCTTGTCCTGACCGGCATCATCCTTTGGGGTGCCGATCGCGTGCTTATCCGCATCGGGCAAACCGGAATGCGGATCATCGAGAAGCTGATGGGGCTGCTCGTTGTGGTGATCGCGGTCCAGTTGGTGATGGATGGGCTCGAGTCCTACCTGAAGCTGGTGAACGGGGTGTGATCGGAGCCCGGGCTTGGGTACTAGGGCGTTGAAAAGGGTCCGCGCGTGACAGGGTGCCGGATCCTGCCCTCCGCCGTTCGAGGACCATGGCCAAGGCTTATGCCCCTTCTCTACCCAGAGTTGCTCAGCTTCTGCGCGTAGAGAAACGGACGGGACCCTAGGGTTATGGTCTCGTCCGTTTCCAACGTGAGGCGTGTGCGAAATGCCTACGCGTTATGCTCAGGCCTGGAAGACCGGAGCCGGCTTCTTGGGGTCGCCTTTTTCCTTGGGCTTCTTCTTGGTTGCTTCGATCAGGTTCTTGCTGGGCTTAAACAAGATCGTCAGCTTATCGGCGACTTCGATGCTCTTTCCGGTAACCGGATGCTTGTAGGCACGGCCTTTACGGATTTTACGTTCGAAGGTTCCGAAGCCTTTGACAGCAACGCGCCCCTTGGTCGTAAGGAGCTCGGTCACACTGTCCAGAACGGCGTCGAGAATACGAGCTGCCTGGCGGCGAGAACCGCCTAGCTTCTCGGAAACGGCTTCAGTCAACATGCCCTTGTTGGCTTGGTTGCCAGCGAGACCGCCGGACTTACCGTCTTCGCCGAAGTGGACCGAATCGGCTTTCAGATCGCGTGCATTGTCCATGTTGCCTTTCCTTGGTTGTTGCGCACGGGGCAGGTCACGGGAGAGCGCAAGGCTTTCTTGCGCTGGATTACCGGGTGGGACCTCGGTTCCGTGTCGATCAGTTCGGTGTTGTGGTTCAGGGATCAGAGGCTCAGCCCACGCGTGATTTGCCGAGGAGTCCTTCGATGCTCTCGGTCAGCTCACGCACATAGGTTGAGGCCAAGGATTCGGGAAACGCCTGCGTGAAGGGGGTTCGCTTCTGCACGGCTTTATTGACCCGCTGGTCTTCTGGCACGAGGCCAAGCCAGTGGATCGGGAATTCGAGGAACTTCTGGGTGCAGCTCTTGAGCTTCACAAAGACTTGCTGCGCCTCTTCTGGCGAGCGCACACGGTTCACGATCAGGTGCATTGGATTGCGGTAGCCATCCTGATGCATGACCTTGACGATGCCGTAGGCATTGGCGACGGCGGCGAAGTTGGCGTTCGTCACGACCAGGGTGTGATCCGCGATACCGACGAAGTCGGTAACCGTTTTGCTGACTCCAGCTCCGGTGTCGACGAGGACCAGGTCGCAGTAGGGCCGGAGATCTTGGATCGCGCCCAATACCTGTGAGCGGCCGGCCTCATCAAGGTTGGCCATTTCCTGTACACCTTGGCCACCCGAGATAATCTTCATTCCGTAGGGGCCGGGGGTCAGGATCCCACTCAGGTTGGTCTGACCTTCGAGATACTCGGTCAGAGTCTGGAGTGGGGTGGCACCGAGGAGGATGTGCGCGTTGGCGAGGCCGAGGTCCGCATCGACGAACATGATGCGCCATCCGCGAGAAGCGAGTTCGGTGCCTAGATTCACCGAGAGCGAGGTCTTTCCCACGCCGCCCTTGCCCGAAGTGACCACCAGGATCTTCGCGAGTTGCGATTCCCCATTGCTGTCGCTTGTCGGTCGGTTGTTCTCTAGCACGATGCCATGTCCTTTTTGCGGGATTCCGAGTGTTCCCGGAATGGGCCCGAATCAGGTCTGTCCTTCGAGTCACCGGCAGCGAGGAGGGCCGTATTGAGGGGGCCAAGTCCATCGCTGACGCATGTTTTTCGGAGGGAGACCCTGGGCACTTTCCTCGATTTCGTGAAGAGACCGTTCCCGTCGAGATATCCCACGCTCCTCAAGAGGCTGGAGCGGGACTGTCGAAACTTGGGGCAGCGCGGAGAGATCGATGCGTGGGTTGCGCTACGGCTTCCACGCCAGCGAATGGAGGAGATGGATGCACAGGGTCCAAGAGTCCGAGCGGCGGCGACAGATCTTCGTTGGTGGCCCCTATCAGAGAGGACTCGTGTTGAGGCTGGTGCGCGTGCCGATGCTGGCCCTCGCCTTTTTGGCCTGTCTGGCACTCGTGCTCCTACCCATCCTTGATCTCCCGCTATTCGCCCAGAGTTTGGTGCTCGGGGCCGCATTCGTGTGGAGCGCTCTACTGGTGCTGAGTTCAGCCATTCGCACCAGCGCCAGGATCAGCGGTGCAGAGCATGCTCTGCGCTGTGCGCTTGAGCGCATTCGGGCCGGGGACTGGACACATCGGGTTCGCCTTCGCCATCGCGACGAACTCCAGCAGCTCAGTTTCGACGTCAATGCCCTGCTCAACTGGCTGGAAAGCCATCCGCCGAGCAGTGCCTCCCCAGCCGTAAAGGAAGTCGCTGCCGAGCTTGAGGCTAGAGGTCAGCGTGATGCCGGGTAAGGGCACGCAACTGCTCCCGAACCGACCTCAGCTTACTCTCCCTTTATTGCTCGTTTTGATCAGTCTCGTTGTTGCTGGGTCCGCGGTATGGCATGCCCCAGGATCTCGGCTCGGAGAAGTTGCTCGGCTTGAGTCGCTGGAGCGAGCTCGCAACGTGTGCCGATCCTGGCTCGAAGAATCGGTCTGTCGCGAGTTTCTTGAGCGCTGCCCGGAGGGGGAGCACATCTTGCTCGAGCGAGGCAATAACCTGCTGCGCTGGGTTTCGCGAAGTCGGCCACATGGCTTCGAAATCGACCTCGTTCTGAATACGGGTAGCCGAGAGCATGCCTTCCAGGCTGAGCTGGCGATGGGTCGCCTGCCCGATTGCTTTGCCTATGCCTTTGTTTCCGAGTCGCCGCCGCCTCCCGGCTTCCTTTCCGTGCGCCGCGGCAATGTCGCCTGCTTTGACTCTGGTTTGGCGCGCCCGCTTGCGGGCTGTGGTTGGCCCGAGCAGATTCCGCTGCATGTCTCGCGACTGCTCCGTTGCTCAGGAGTCTCGGGTTGGCGCCTAGCCGACGAGCTGCCGATCCGATACTTGGGAAAAGCCAGCGCCGCTACCGATTACGAACTCTTTGCCAGTGACGAATACGGCGATCAAGCCCTGCGTCCGATCCGAAGTGACGAAAGCGAAGTCTGCGTGAATATCCCTGGGAATCTCTGGTTGGGGCGTCCGGGAAAACGGCTTGAGTTGGATTTGGGTGGGCGAACCCTACTGCTCTTCGTGGAAGGGCAGCTCTATCTCGCTGGCGATGTTCGACCGCGCGGAGTCCGTGATCGACTCGTTATTGTGGCAGGAAAGGAGCCGGGCGCAGAAGCTTCGGTGAACCTTGGCTTGCCAGGGCGGCCTGCGCCTTTGGAGCTTGAACTCTGCTTGGTCTCTCGCGGCGCTCTGCGGGTGTACGCGCGTCACAGCAGCCTGCGCGGGCACCTGATGGTGGAGGGCCCGGTTTTGATCGAGGAGCCGGGCGCGAAGCTCGAACTCATCGTGCCTGGCTCAGAGAGCGGCGAGTTGCGGCCCCTGCCCAATCTGCCGACGGCCCCGGGCTCGCGCCAAGAGCTGCGCCTGCTGCGATTGGAGAGCCTCAGCTGATTCGCTGCTGCCGACCCCCCGCTCTCTGCCCTTCGCAGGCGATGCCAGAAGCCTCTTCCGCAGGCTCTGCCTAGCTGCAGGATTGAAACCGTCCCTAGACCTCGCCAGAATCTTCGGCCCTCACGCGTGGGAGACCGGGCGCGAGAGCCGAGAACGCCGAGTCGCTCCAAGGAGCTGCCGGCATTGTGGGGACGTAGCTCAGCTGGGAGAGCGTCGCGTTCGCAATGCGAAGGTCGTGGGTTCGAGTCCCATCGTCTCCACCACATTCCCCCCTGCTTTCCCAGGGGCTGCTCCTGACCAAGGAGCTACGGCTCCCGCGCCCGGTTTTTTTCCCCGCTGCGGATGCTGCCGGAGCCGTTGCCAGCATGGCATCGGGCTGCAGTGGCGAGCCCATGACCGGAGTCTGGTGGGGGGGCCATCACTGTGGCGAAGGCTCGTCCAGCCGCAGACACGAGGGCAGGGCGTGATGCTTGCGTCTAGTTCAACACACGCAGCAGCTCGGCCACGATGCGTAGCTCGCCCTCGGCCAGGCCTTCGAGCACGATGGGTTCGAAGCTTGCGTCTTTCGACTCGGGGAGCAGGGTCACCTTGCTGTGTTGCCAGCTGCCGTCGTTCGATACGACTTTCTCCGAGCGGTAGCGCTTGACGGTGTAGCTGCCGCCGAGATCCGGGTCGCTCAGGTCTTGGTGCTGGGCGAGGACGATCTTGTTCTGGCGGCTGCCGCTGGGCTGGAGCCGGAAGAGGCACCAGGCGCCGTTGGGGATCACGCGATTCATCGACTCGCCGATGACCTGGGCGACGAAGAGTTCTTCCGATGCTTGGAAGCCGTCTGGCACTTCGACCCACTCGTAGATGCTCGGGTCGCTGATCTGGGCCGGTGAGAAGCCCCCGGCAGCGACTTTGAGATCCAGGGCTGGGACGCAGTTCTGGTAGGGGCGCGCCTCGCTGAGGCTGAGCCGCCGTAGGGGCAGCGTGGGCAGCGTGCCCGGCTGCAGCGGCGCGTTGCCGACAGCTTGGGTAGCGGCGGGAGCGCCCCGGATCCCCTCGTAAACCCGCTGCAGCATTTCTTCGACGAGCGCCTTCCTTAGCTGCTCGTCCTCGAAGACCTTGTTGACGAAGTCCTCATTGCCGCTGTGGTGCTCGGCGAGTTCATTCGTGAAGCTCTTGCCGAAGGGGATGCCAAAGTTCTGGATGTCGTTGTTCCGCGCCTTCTCCTGCATGTCTTCGTCGGCGATCAGGCTGTCGCTGATGCCTTCAAGCAGCTTATTGCAGTGATCGGGGAAGTCCGTGCCGAAGCGCTCATTCAGCAGCTCGATGATGGTCGAGAGCTTCTCATGCGGAGCATCCACCCGTGCGGTGCCGGTTTCGCTTGGCCCGCGTAGCTCACCTTCCTCGCCGCTCACCAGCGCCAGCTCGCCTTCGCTCTGCTTCTCGATGAGCAGGGACTGCAGCGCGACTTCGTCGCCGGGCTTCCAGTGATCCCCGGCATCGGGGGCCGGAAGCTTGGTCAGCAGCATGCGGACGAAGGCGTGCAGCTTCTCCAGCCGGTGGTCGCTGAAGGGCACGATCTGCGCGAGATACGAGTAGATGTTGCAATATGCCCGGAGCCGGCCCCGGCAGGCCTCGCGCTTCTCCTCTGCTGTGGCGTCTGCCGGGAGTTCCGCGGCGATCCTGTGGCCTGCTTCCTCGCCGATCGCCTTGAAACGATCCACAGCGGGGTCCAGGCAGGCGTTGAGCCTTGCGTGGTCTTCGAGCTTCTGCTCCGGCAGCAGCGCGAAAAAGACCTTGGCGAACTGGTCTACCTCGCTGCCCGTCCACAGCTGGAATCCCTCGATCTCGCCCTTGAGTTCATAGAGGCGCTGGGGGTCGATGGACTCGTCGATCGTCGTCGTCTCGAAGTAGTCCTGGAAGCTTGCGAGGATGCTCTCACGGTCGTTGACGAAATCGAGAACGAAGCTGTGCTCCTTACCCGCGCACTTTCGGTTGAGCCTGGAGAGCGTCTGCACGGCCTGGATTCCGTCGAGCCGTTTGTCGACGTACATCGCACAGAGCAGCGGCTGGTCGAAGCCGGTCTGGTATTTGTTGGCTACGAGCAGCAGCTGATAGGCCTTGGACGCGAAGTGCCGTGGCAGCTGGGTCTCGCTGATCCCGTTGTTCATTCGCGACTCGGTGTAGCTCTCACCGGGTAGCGAATCGTCCCGCAGCTCACCCGAGAACGCGACCAAGGTGTGGATACCCCGGTAGCCCTTCTCGCGGATGTATCGGTCGAAGGCGAGCTTGTAGTGCACCGCCTGCAAGCGGCTAGCTGTCACCAGCATGCCTTTGGCGCGGCCGCCGAGCAGGGGCTTCACGCAGCTGCGGAAATGCTCAACGATCAGCTCGGTCTTCTGGGCGACGTTGGTCGGGTGCAGGTCCACCCAGCGTTTGAGCGCTGCCGCTGCCCGCCCCTTCTCGAGTTCAGGGTCCGCCTCGATTTCCTTGCTGAGCGCGAAGTAGCGCTCGTAGGTCGTGTAGCCCTTGAGCACATCGAGGATGAAGCCCTCTTCGATGGCCTGCTTCATCGAGTAGAGGTGGAAGGGTCGCGGCTTGCCGCTCTCGTCCTTGTGCCCGAAGAGCTCAAGCGTCTTGTGCTTGGGGGTCGCCGTAAACGCGAAGAAGCTCAGGTTCGGCTGCGGGCCCCGCGCGAGTGCTGCGCGTAGCGCGAGCTGATCTGCCGGCTGCCACTCCTTGGCGCTTTCCTGCTCACTTTCGAGCTCCGCGGCGAGCTTGGCATCGACTGCGTGGCCGCTCAGCATCTCCTTGACGTTGACGGCCATCTCGCCGGACTGGGAACTGTGCGCCTCATCGACGATGACCGCGTAACGCCGTTCGGGCAGCGCGTCGATGTGCTGTTGGATGAAGCCGAACTTGTGGATCGTCGAAATGATGATGCGTGCGCCGCCGGCGAGGGCTTCGGCGAGTTGTTGTGAACTCTGGTCGATCTTCTGGACGAGGCCCTGTTGGTGTTCGAATTGGAAGATCGTGTCCTGCAGTTGTTGATCGAGCACGCGGCGATCGGTCAGGACGATCACCGCGTCGTAGACCGGGCGGTCGTCCTTGCCGTGCAAGTTGGCTAGCCGATGCGCGAGCCAGGCGATCGAGTTGGACTTGCCCGAGCCGGCCGAGTGTTGGATCAGGTAGTTGTGGCCTGCGCCGTTGGCCTTCGAAGCCTCTAGCAGGCGCCGCACGCAGTCGAGCTGGTGGTAGCGGGGGAAGATGAGCGTGCGCTTCTCGGTCTTTTTGCCGCTGTCAGGATCCTCTTCCTTCTCGATCTGCAGGTGCAGGAAACGCGCGACCAGCTCGAGCAGGCTGCGCCGCTCCCAGACCTGCTCCCAGAGGTAGTGGCTGCGGTGCTTGTCACCGGCCGGCGGGTTGCCGGCTCCGTGTGCGTGGCCCTTGTTGAAGGGGAGGAAGAACGTGCTTTTGCCTTTCAGCTGGGTTGTCATCCAGCACTCGTCGGGATCGACGGCGAAGTGCACCAGCGCCCGGGTCGCGTGCTTGGTCCAGCGAAAGATCGGGGCCTTCGGGTCGCGGTCCTTGCGATACTGCGCCTTGGCATGGCTGGCATGCTGCCCGGTCAGCGGGTTCTTCAGCTCCGCCGTGACGATGGGGATGCCATTGAGGAAGAGAGCGAGGTCGAGTTCGCGGCCAGGAGCTTTTGGGTCGTAGCGCAGCTGCCGGATGAGCGTCAGCCGGTTTTGTTCGAAGAGCTTCCACGCGGCCGGGTTCTTCTGACTCCCCGGCTCGAAGTAGGCGAGGCGCAGTTGTTTGCCGTAGAAGTCGAAGCCGTGGCGGAGGAGTTGCAGCGAGCCCTGCTTATCGAGGGCTTGGTTCAGCGCCGTGAGGAGTCGCGATTCGAGTTGAGCGCCGAGTGTGGACTGGAGCTTGGACCAGGTCTGGGGTTGCGTGTCGCGGAGGAAATCGAGGAGGGGGCGGGGTAGTAAGGCGGCGTCGAGGTCGTAGCTGTCCGGAGTGTCGTGCTCGTACCCATGAGCGAGAAGGTGAGCCTCGATCAAAGCCTCGAACGTGGTCTCGTCGTGTTTGCCGGTGGTCATTAGGCGGCTCCTCCGATGTCAAGTTGCCCGGTTACGGCCGCCGTTATGAGTGCTTGGCGATACTCAGCCAAAAGGGCCGTTTGCTTCCTGATTGAGCGGCCGACTTCAAAGATGGACTGACTTTCGTGGTTCAGCTTCCTAGTGATGTCATCTTGCTCACGCTTGGGAGGCAGAGGGACGCGAATCTCTCGTACATGCGTGCAGTTGAGATGGGGGTGCAATGCACCAGTTTGGACGCTCTTGAGTGAGTGAAATCCGAATGTGGAGTTCAACACCCACGACAGAAACTCGCCGTGGCAGTCATTCAAATTGGGGGTCAGGATAATCAATGCGTGACAGTTCGCACCTTCGAACTCAGGAGGCACGACGGCTACCTGGCCAATGTCGCCAGTTTGAACGACCAAGACATCGCAGGCACTTAGGATGGACTTTTTCTTGCTGCTGCTCCATTCAGGTGTGACGAAGTAGTGCGAATCGAAAATGATTCGATTGTTCTTGATGTGAAGCGATTGGAGGTAGGGGATCCCGTGGTCGACGAAGAGGCCGCGAGTCGGTCCGACAAACCCGTTTGTGACCTTCTTGGTTACATTTGCAATGCGAGCTGTTTTCCAATGCGCAGGAATACTCCTGATCCACGGGATGCCTGAGTCCTTCATCGGGACCTTGGGGTCGAGGCCCTTGGTAACAGCCTGGTTAATGAGGGCGGCGCGCTTTTCGGCCAGCAGTGCGAGCAGCTTCTGCTTCTTCTCGATGAGCTCGTCGATCGCTGCGGTCTTCCGGTCGAGGAAGTCTGCGATGGCGGTTTGTGTGCTCTCAGAAGGAGCTGGCACTTCGAGAGAGAGAATGTCATGAGGTCGTACCCGCATATGGCTGCGAGTTGAGGATTGCCCTATCGATATCAGCTGCTGTCTGACAGCTGAACTTTGCATGACGTACCAAAAGAACCGTCGGTTGCCCGAGAGAATGTCAAGTGGGACGAATTCAGATGAGCAAACGGTTAATCCAGAGGTCTCTTTCACTAGGGCTAAATGCCCCCGGTGCGGATTTATTTTTGCGACCAGTAATTCTCCTCCAGTGACGATGAACTTGGAGGAGTCGATGTTTGTTCCGCTTTCGATAACGGGGGCGCCTGTCGAGCTAAGCGCGGGGATGCTGTAGTGAGTGACTTGATGATCGCTGAGTTGAGATGGAGATATTATCCTTTTGACGACCTTGGCGACGTGTCTGAGTCTTTTTTTGGTGCTCGTGCACCCGAATGCCTTTTGGACCATTACAGCACGCTTTCCAAGAGCCTACGGATTTGTGTGTCGAGCGTTCGTATCTCGTCGGAGATGGTCTGAAGGTCTCTGGGCGGTTGGTATGTGTAGAAGTGCCGCGTAAACGGGATCTCATAGCCCAGCTTCGTCTTGCTTTCGTCTACCCAGGCATCGGGCACGTGCGGCAGGACTTCGCGTTCCATGTACTCCCCGATGTCCTCCTTTAGCGGCACGTTCTCGTAATCACGTAGCTCCGGGTCGGGTTCGGGCTTGCCCTTCGTGATCACGATCTCCGCGTCTTCATCGCGTTCTGAGAGCGCGTTGAGGATGCTCTTCATGAGCGGCGCACCCAGCTTGAGTTCCGCTTCTTTGAAGGCGGCCTTCAGCTCCTTCTCGAACTCGGACTTCGACAGATAGATCTCCTCGCCGTCCATGCCCTGCAAGACATCGAGGATCTCGGTTTGGAGTTCTTCACCTTCACATACCGCGTTCGGGTTCCCTTTCTTGGGCAGCACGAGCTTCTGCCAGGCCTTCTCTTGCTCCAGCCGCTCCATGCGTTCGGCGGAGACTTGGAAGTTGAGCCGCAGCGGGCGCTCGACGGTGATGCGATGGAAGCCGAAGTCTTCGGTGTCGAAGAGCTTCGAATCAGGTCCGACTTCGCAGTGGCTGTAGATCCGGGTGAGCTCTTGGATCTGCTCTTCGCTGAGTTCCTTGCGCTTGTTGCCGAGCGACTTGCGCATCTTCTGGAAGTAGCTGACGCCGTTGATCAGCTGCACCTTGCCACGGCGGGCTGGGCTCTTGCGGTTGCTGAGCAGCCAGACATAGGTGCTGATGCCGGTGTTGTAGAACAGCTGGTCGGGGAGGGCGACGATGGCCTCGAGCCAGTCGTTCTCGAGGATCCAGCGGCGGATCTCGCTCTCCCCCGAGCCGGCGGCGCCGGTGAAGAGGGGCGAGCCGTTGAAGACGATGGCGAGGCGGCTGCCGCCGTCCTTCGCCCCTGCCTTTGGGGCGGGCTTGCCCTTGCTGAGCATGTGCAGCAAGAAGAGTAGGGAGCCGTCGTTTTTGCGTGGCAGTCCGGGGCCAAAGCGGCCGGCGTGGCCGAGCTTTTCATGCTCGCTGCGCACGGCGTCCTGCGCCTTGGACCAGTCGACGCCGAAGGGCGGGTTGGAGATCAGGTAGTCGACCTGGAGCTCCGGGAGGCCGTCATCGCTGAAGGAGTTGCCGTACTTGATGTTGTCGGCTTCCTGCCCCTTGATCAGCATGTCGGCCTTGCAGATGGCATAGGACTCGGGGTTGAGCTCCTGGCCGAAGGTGGTCAGCGTGGCCTTTGGGTTGTGCTCGTGCAGATACTCCTGCGCCACCGAAAGCATGCCGCCAGTGCCGCAGGCTGGGTCGTAGAGCGTGCGCACGACGCCGGGCTTGGTCAGCACGTCATCGTCCTCGGCGAAGAGGATGTGCACCATCAGGCGGATGACCTCGCGCGGGGTGAAGTGCTCGCCCGCCGTCTCGTTGCTCTGCTCCGAGAACTTGCGGATCAGCTCTTCGAAGACGTAGCCCATCTCGAGATTGCTGACACGCTTGGGGTGCACGTCCAGCTGTTCGAACTTCTGCACGACGAGGTAGAGCAGCCCCGACTTGCTCAAACGCTCGATCTGCTCGGAGAAGCGAAAGCTCTCCATGATGTCCCGGACGTTTTGCGAGAAGCCGGCGACGTAGGCCTCGAGGTTAGCCGCGACCTGCTCGGCATCGGCGCAGAGCGCGGCGAAGTCGAGCTTGCTCGTGTTGTAGAAATCCGGGCCGGAGGCCTTGAGCAGCATTTGATGCCGCAGCGCCTCGGGCGTCTTCTCAGCGGGATACTTGGCGTCGACCTTCCACACAGCCTCTCGGCTGTCGGCGAGCACCTGATCCAAGCGGCGCAGCACGAGGAGCGGCAGGATGACGTGCCCATACTCGAAGGCCTTGTAGTCGCCGCGGAGTAGGTCAGCGACCGACCAGATGAAGGAGACCTTCTCGGGGAAGTTGTGCATGAGGGTTCCGGGCTGCGGGAGTTCTGTTTCGAGTCGGCGGGCTCCCCGCGGCCTCGATCCGGCGAGCTATTCTTCCGACCCGAACGTACCGGTGCACGAGCTTTCGAGATGGGCTGCTGCGGCTGGGGGGCCTGGCTTCTCCGGTGGTCGCCACCGGAGAAGCGTGTGGATTCCGCTGCCCGGCTAGCCAAGATGCGCGATCACAGGAGGTGCCCATGGCTCTTTGGTTGACGCGGTCTGGCCGACATTGTGAGTACGAGACCAAGTTCTTGGACGAGGGGAGGATCTACCTCACTTTTCGTGAGTTGGATCAGGACCTGTCGACTCGGCAGAGCCGGCAGGAGGTCTTCGATCTGATGCAGAGTTGCAACCCCAATGCTCCCGAAGCAAGCAACCGGCAGTTCTCCTCTCAGGTCTGGAGCTTTGTTGGGCGTATGGCGCCAGGCGACTGGGTGGCCATGCCGAGCAAGCGGAAGACCATCCACCTGGGGGAGATCACCGGTGGTTACGAGTTCGTCCCTGGGGCTCAATCTCCTTACTACCACTTCCGCACGGTGCGTTGGTTGGAGACCGATATCCCTCGTACCAACTTCGATCAGGACATTCTCCTGTCGCTTGGCGCCTTCACTACGATCTGCCAGATCAAGCGCAACGAGGCTGAGCAGAGAGTCCGCGCGATGCAAGATTCGCAGTGGCGTGCGGTGGCGCCAGCGCTGGTGCTGCCTGGAGACGAGGGCGAAGACGGCACTCTTGACGAGGCTGCCGCCGACGACATTGACCTTGAGCAGATCGCGACAGACCAGATTGCCCGTTTGATCTACAGCAAGTACGCAGGCCACGGGATGGAGCTACTCGTCGAGGCCATTCTTCAGGCGAAGGGCTTTACGACCTACCACAGTGAGAAGGGGCCCGATGGTGGCATCGATATCCTGGCGGCCCCCGACACCTTAGGCTTTGGGCACCCCAGGATTTGCGTGCAAGTGAAAAGCCAAGCCTCGCCGCTCGAGCGCCCAGTCCTCGACCAGTTGGTCGGGACGATGCAGCACGTTGGCGCCGACCAAGGCTTGTTGGTCTGCTGGGGCGGCTTCAAGTCTTCAGTGAAGAAGGAGCTTCCTCGCCTCTTCTTCAAAGTCCGGCTCTGGGATCAGAGCGAACTCATCGAGCAGTTCCTTAGCGCCTACGACCGCCTCGATGACGATCTGCGGGCGGAACTGCCCCTGAAGCGCATGTGGGCGGTCACCTCGCAATCTGGCTAAATCCGGGTCTGCGCCCGCTTGGGGCTAGTTGAGTTAAGGCGCAGTACTCCTGTCTCATGGGGAGTGCGGTCGCAGGATGCTGGACTTATTGCCCCTCAAACGCAGCCGCGGCCTCGAGGCTGTTTTGCCTTGAGGCCGCGGCTTGGGTCGCTTGCTGCTTGGGCTTAGCGGCCTTGGAGCCGACTCTTGCGGATCAGCTGTGGTTTGGGCTTGGCGTCTTCTTCTGCGGCGAGTTTTAGGCCGACTTCGATGGCCTTTTCGAGCTGGGCGTCCTTGCCGCTGATTTCGTGCTCGGGGAGAACGAGGACGCGGTGGTTGGGCATGCAGCCGTTCATTTCCATGTCGAGGCCGGTCTTGATCGAGAACCAGCCGCGCCCGGGCATGCGGAGGAAGCTCCCGTCCGACATGCCGGCGGCGCCGGTCGAGATCACGCCGCCTGCGGTGCGTTCGCCGACGACCGGTCCGCGGCCCAGCGTCTTGATGGCGTGGGCGAGGATTTCGGCGTTGGAGAAGCTGCGTTCGTTGCAGAGCAGGACGATGGGCTTGTTCCAGGTCGCGTAGATGTAGCGGTCCTGTGGGTAGCCGGCGACCTTGCCGCGGTTGCCGAGGGTCAGTGCGTGCGAGGGCTGGCAGAGAAGCGTCAGCACGTGGTCGGCGGTGGATCCTCCTCCGTTGTAACGCACATCGACCAGCAGCACGTCCTTGCCGGCGCCAGCCGCATAGATGTCTTGTTCCATTCGGCGGAAGCTCGGCATGTTCATACCACGGATGTGGAGGTAGCCGAGTCGACCCTTCGACATCTTCTCGACAGCCTGGCGCGTCCTCTCCACCCAGTCTGCGTAGAGGAGGACCCGGCGTTTGCCGAGGGTAATGGGGTCGAGGCGGAAGCGGCGCTTTTTACCGTCCTTGCCTTGGACCTCGATGAGGAAGCTGCGCTTGGTAGCGAGGGTCAGTAGTGGGGCGAGGAGGGTCTTTGGGCCGACCTTCTTGCCGTCGATCGAGAGGATCCGCTCTCCGACCCGGATTTGGCTGCGGAGCAGGCTCGCCGGGCTCTTGTGGATCACCTTGCTTACTAGGAGGCCAGGGCCGCCGGCACTGCGGTCGAAGTCGACGCCCAGGTCATAGCGGGTGCTCGTCCAGCCGGGGCGCGGCTTGCTGCTGCGTGAGGCCATGCGCTTGGGATAGCTATAGCCCATGTGCGAGGCGTTGAGCTCGCCGAGCATGGATTGCACGAGGGCTTCGAACTGTTCCTTGAAGACCATCTCACGGGCGAGCGGCTGGTACTTTTTCAGCACCGCGTCCCAGTCGAGGTTGTTCATGGCCGGGTCATAGAATCCGTCACGAATCGCGAACCAGACCTCGGTCAGGATCTCTTCGCGTCGATCGCGCCAGTCGAACTCCATGGGGATCGAGAAACTGAACTTGGCGATCTTATTGCCCGGGCGGATGGTGCCTGGTTCGCCGCCGATGAGGCCGGCGAGTTCCCCGGTCTTGAGCCAGTGTGCGGCGCTTGGCGGCGCGGACATGCGCAGCGCGGGGCGGGAGCTTCGGCTGAGTGGGAAGGGTAGTGCGAAGTAGCCCTTCTTGCCGCCGATGGTGCCGGTGAAGTAGAGCTGCCTGCCGTCGGGGGACCACATCAGCCGCGATTCGTCGCTGCCCATGATGCGGATGTGGTGGACGCGATCAAAGAGGCCCTCGCGCTCGAAGGCGGGTTTGATCGCTTTGGGCTTCGCCTTGGGCGCAGCAGGCTTCTTAGCGACGACCAGCTTCTTCGGGGCGGGCTTCTTTGCGACCGTTAGCTTCGCTGTCGGCTTCTTGACGGCGACCTTCTTGACGACCAGAGGCTTCTTGACGACCAGCTTCTTTTGTGCGGTTGGCTTAGCTGCTGCTGGCTTCTTCGCTGGCGCGGGCTTCGCTGCCGCGGGCTTCTTCACTGCTACAGGCTTCTGCGCGCTAGCCTTTGTGGGGCTTGGCTTAGCTGCGGTCTTGGGCTTGACGATCCTCTTCGGCTTGGGCATGGGCCTGGGCCTGGTCCGAACGCGGCGCTTTGGCTGCGCGAAGACCTTCATCGCGGCCATGCGCTTTTTGTCGTTGTCCGTCATCTCCTCGTCCCTGCGGAAGAGGTTGACGTAGTAGATGTCGATTTCGTTCGCGCCGTGCCGGCCGATCCAGGCGATGCGTTTGCCGTCCGGTGACCAGACGCCGTAGTAGTCGTTGTCGGGGTGACGCGAAATGTTGATGGGGCGTTGCTTGCCTTCGGCGTCGACGATCCAAATGTCGTTGTTGTAGTTCTCGTCGCGGGTCGTCAGGACGAACCAGTTGCTATCAGGCGACCAGTCGTAGGCTGGGAAGCTCCAGGAGCGGAAGGCGACCTTCTCGTCGGTTCCGTCGAGGGCGGTGTGGACCAGCTCGCCGTTGCGGACGAAGGTGAGGCGCTTCTCGTTGGGGGAGAGGCTGAGCCCGCGCTCGGTGGCCTTGTCGTTGGTGATCTGCTCGAAGACGAATTCCTTCTGCAGGAACCAGGGCCTGCGCTCGTCCTTGCGCTTGGCGACCCAGATGTCGGGGTAGCCGGTGCGGTAGGAAACGAAGTAGAGGCGCCGGCCGTCCTTCGAGAAGATCAGGTTGCTGTCCGAGCCTCGGGAGTGAGTCATCCGTCGTGGCTCGCGCAGGATGCGGTCCATGACGTAGATCTCGCCACCGGTGGAGAAGGCCATCTCTTTGCCGTCATAGGTGAAGGCCACATCCTTGGCGCGGTTTAGCTGCACCCGCTCCTTGGTCCACTCGAGGCGTTCGTCAGGCACTCGGATCTCGAGTTTCTTGGCCGGTGCATCCGAGCTGAGGTCCTTGAGCCAGTAGTTCCACTGGTAGCGGTAGATCAGCGTCTTGCCGTCACGGGACAGGCGCGCCTGGGCGACGCCGTCGGCGCCTCGGCGACTGCCGACTCCATAGCTGGTCACCCGAGAGGAGACGCCGGTCGAGAGATCGCGACGGAAGATGTCGCGCACGCCGGCGAATTCGGCGATGTAGAGGATCTCGTGGTCGTTGATCCACTGCGGACTCGCGTGCATGACGTTCATCCCCTGATCGTCAGCGAGGCTCAGGCGCTCGAAGCTCGGGACCTTCTTGCCGAGTTTCGCGAGCCAGATCTGACGGGACGCTGGGCCACGGAAGTCGCGGCGCCAGGTGTTGCGGCCGGAGCGGCAGAAGAGCAGGTTCTTGCCGTTGGGCGATTCCTTCGAGAGCAAACCGTAGGCGTCGAAGACCATCTCATAGGGGGTCTTGATGAGCGGCGCGTTCAGCGGGCCCAGCTTGGCTTTCGCGATGCGGGTGTCGTCGTAGGCCTTGCTGTAGGGGCTTAGGCGCAGGTAGAGGCTCTTGCCGTCGCTCGACCAGCCCTCGAGCCAGTGGCTGAGGCGGTATTGGGTGACTTGCTGCGCTGGTCCACCGCCCGCGGGCATCACATAGGCGAAGGTTCCGTCGGGAGACCGGTCACTCATAAAAGCGAGCCACTTGCCGCAAGGCGAGTAGCTCGGAGTTTGGTCGTCCCAGGGGCCGGTGGTCAGGCGCGTCGCGACACCGCCCTTGCTGGACACCTGCCAGAGATCGCCGCCATGGACGAAAGCGATGTGCTTGCCATCGGGGCTGATGTCTAGGCCGGAGGCCAGGCGCAGCGGAACTGCGGCCTGGGCGGTGAGGGCGCTGGCCAAAAGCGGCGCAGCTAGGAGGGAAATCAAGGTTGTGTGAGTTTGCATTCTGTGGCTTCGCTGCAAAGAAGGGCTGCGAGATACGTCTGGCCTATCCCACATGTGAGCTTTTCTACGAGCTTCTCGATCACTCGAAAATGGCCAATCCCAACTCTTGCGAGCCCCCAATTCGATGGCTAGCATTCCTCGCCCTTCGCAGGAGTTTTCCTGCCGGGGGCACCTCAGCATTCCTGCCGGGGGCACCTCAGCATTCCTGCCGGGGGCACCTCAATGTGAGGGGGTGTGGCTCAATTGGTTAGAGTACCGGACTGTCGATCCGGTGGTTGCGGGTTCGAGTCCCGTCACCCTCGCCACTCGAAAGCTCGTAGGTCTAACGGCTTACGGGCTTTTTTTTTGCCTGCCGCTGGGGTTGCTGAGGGGGCAGTGGGCCCTGGTTCGGATCGGACTCTTCAGCCCAGCACGAAGTGAACTCGGGTCTTGGCCCCCGTGTCCGTGAGAATCGGCAGGTGCCGGCCTCGTGCTCCCGCGCCTCGTGTTCTCGCGCTCGCCGGTGTTGCTCGCCGGCATAGCCGGCGCGCAGTGGCCCTCGGCCAGGAGTCAGCGTTCGGGCCCCCTTCTGGATCTACACGGTCGTCTCTAAGGAGGGTGGCGGGATATGGGATTTTCGCTTTCCCTCCTGCGCTATTCAGTAGCTGCCTGAAGAAGGGGGAGACATCTCTCGGCGATGGGTATGTTCCGGAAAGTGATGAATATGACCAGCGTTTGGCTCTGAGATAACGCTCGACGAAAACCCGATCAGGCTTCGATGATTCTTCCGTAACCCGAGAACAGCAGAAGTCTCCACGGGCAATCGTTCCTCTCCATCAAGGAGAAGCTCAACTACGATCCTTCAGCCCGGATTTATGATTCGCTTCGGAAACCACTTGCTATTCATGCCCCTCAGGGGCCGCAGGCTCTAGGGCCGGGAGCTGTGGCTGTAAGGAAGCAGTGCGTCTGTAAATCTGGGAGGGGGACTCTATGACCTGCGCGTAGTCCTCTACGGAGCAGCTCTATGGAGCCTTGCGGATCCTCGAGCGAAGACCCTCGGAGAGATGCAGGCATCGGCGCGTGGCATCGGGGGCTCTCGCGAGCGACTCTCCTTCGTGGTGGACCAGGCTGGGCTTATGAAGCTAGAGCCTTCGGCGGGCGTGACCTCGCGGCTCTCGGGCCAACATGAGGGCATGATGCCAGCCTGCATCCTTTGGCATTTCGGGGGCGCTGAGGAATTCGCCGCTTCTGCGGGCGCAGGCTAGGCGTCGATAGATGCTTCTGAGCGCTGCGGCATCTCGGGGAGACTGGCCTGAGAACGCGCACTTTGCGTTGCGCAGGGGCGTTCGAGAATGCTGCATGAAGCGCGGCGCCGTGCTATGTATGCGGCCTTTGAGGGGTTTGGGGGGAAGCGAAGTGGGGCTGAATAGCGGTGATGGTAAGGGGGCAGAGCGAAAAGCTATGCGAGCGCTCGAGGAACTGTTTCAGGTTGCTGGACTCTTTAAGAGGCGCAGCGAATATGCCGCGCTCATTGAGTTTGCGGCGAAGTGCAAGTCCTATGCTCCGTACAATGCCATGCTTGTCAGGATTCAGAAGCCGGGGGCGGTCTTTGTCGCGACGGCTGAGGAATGGCGAGATAAGTATGGGCGAGCCGTGCGTGGTACTGCGAAGCCGCTGCTTGTGCTAGAGCCTGGGGCGCCGGTCCGGTTTGTTTTTGACGTTTCGGATACCGAGGGTGATGACGCTGCGTTGCCGGCAGAGGTCCTGAAGCCCTTTGCTGCGGTGGCCGCGAAAGATGTCGAAAAGAAACTCCAGCAGCTGATCAAGAACTGTCTTCGCGATGGTGTTCAGGTTCTTGAGGCTTCGCTTGGGGAGCAGGTGGCGGGAAAGATCGTTAGGGTTTCGAGCAAGGATCAGCTGAAAACGGCAAACTATAGGCCGGCCGAAGCCCAGAAAGACTTCGAGATATTCTTGAACTCAGATCTCGATAGTCCGGCCAGGCTCGCTGCGCTTATCCATGAATTGGCTCGTCTGTATTGTGGGCACCTGGGGGCTGGCTCCAGGTCGAAATGGCCTGGGCGACAGGGCTTGACGACGACCGAGGCCCAGTTCGAATCCGAGTCGGTCGCCTACATTGTGTGCACGAGGCTAGGGCTTGAGAACAAGCCGGATTCCTATCTGAGCGGCTTCCTCAAGGAGGCCGGCGATATCCCCGACGTCAGCGTGGATCGCATTATGGCCTCAGCCAGCTTGATTATGAGCATGTGCACGAAGCAACTGCCACCAAGGCGTCGGCGCCGCTAGCTTTCGGCTCGCTTCCGGCCAGCGCGGCCTCAGTGATCCCTGGCGGATTTTTCGAGTTTGGCGACGCGGGCTTCAAGGGCGGCGATGCGCTGGATGATGGCGTCGAGGCTGCTGGGGGGCTGGCTTGGGCTGCTGGCACTGGCAGCTGTGTCGGTGCTCGCGGCGGCTGTTTCGGCGGGGTTCTGGACTGGGGCCGTCGCTGCTGGGGCGCTGGTTTCGGGTTGGGTGCTGGGGCAGAGCAGATGATCGTATCTCTCGGCGCGGCTGCCGGGGCTGGGGGCTAGGCGCACGACGAGCTTACGGTCTATGAGCTCTTCGAGGATTTGCTTGAGCTCGGCTTGTGATTCGATTTGGACCATCCGCGATACGCGGGTGCGTAGCTCCCCGGGCATTTGCGTGCGGCGAAGTAGTAGCTCGCCGAGGACGGCCAGCTGTTTGTCGCCGATTCCCAGGCCGGCTTCGGCGACATGCCGGTATTTTTCGATGCGGCTTCCGGTCGAGGGCCAGATTTCGACGCTCAGTTGCTTTACCCCGAGTTCCCGGGCGGCTTTCTTGACCTCGCGCGCATCGAGGTCGAGCACGGGGTCGCGATTGGATTTTTGGTTGCAGCCGTTGACCAGGGCGTTCAGGGATAGCGGGTAATGATCCGGAGTCGTTATCGACTTTTCGATGAGTACGCCCAGGACCCGTGCTTCCTCAGGGCTCAGGCAGAGTTCGTTGCTCATGGGGTAGGTGCTCCGTGCATAGGCTGGCTTGGCGGCAGAGGGCTGGCTGGCGAAGGCCGGGCGGGGAGCCGCGGGCTTTGCTCAAGATGAGAGGGGTATCTGTTTTGGTCGCTAGGCCCTGGATACGAGCCCGGTTTAGTTCTTGGCCTTGGCCTTTTTGGCGGCTGTTGGCGGGGTGGGGATCGAGAGCTTGACGTCGTCGATGCTCTTTCCCTCGACCTCTAATTGCACCGGCGCGGATCTGAGGGCGCGCTTGCCGTGCTGGAGGGTCGCGATCACGAGATAACGGTGATTGGGGCTGGGCAGGGGGATGTCGAAGTATCCTCTGGCGTCACTCGTGCTTATGTTCTTCGATAAATGGCGAAGGAGTCGGGAGTAGGGGATCGCGTCCCGAGCCAAGGGGCTTGCGTAGACCCTTGCGCCGGCCAGGGCCCGGCCCTTGCTGTCGACCACCTGGCCGCGGATGCGTAGGCTGCGCGGTAGCGAGATGCTGAGTTCCGCCGTCCCAGCTTCGCCGAGCTTCTCGGTGCTGATTTGCGATCCTGCAGCTGAAGCCCCATAGGCGGCGCCGATTTCGATGGACGAAAGGCGGGGTACGAGCAGGTCGACACGCCCTCGACGATCGGTTTCGAAAAACAGGGGCCGGTAGATGCCACTAAGTTTGATGTGTTCGCTTATGGCTACCTGGGCGTGACGCGCTGGTCGACCATCGGCCGAGAATACCCGCAGGGAAAGACGGACGAGCTGGTCCAGGCGTAGGTCGGGAAGCTCTTGGCCCTTCTGGGTCCCGCGTGCGACGTGCAGTATGGCTAGGGGCTCGACCAGCTGTCGTGCGCTCTCGCTGAAACGGAGGCGTTGGGCATCACTCAGCCAGAGGACGAAGCGCTGGGCCCTGCGGGCTTCGATGTTTCGAAGCTCGAAGCGCCCTTTTGCATCGACCTCTAGGACCTGGGTGCGTCGAATATCGGTATCGAGAACAAGGAGCTGGGCCCCGGCTGCCGGAGTCTGCGCATCGATGAGCACCTTGCCCCGCATGATGGTTTCGGGCTGGAGATGGACGCGCAGCCGGGGGGGCGATTGTTTGGGGAGGGGCTCAGTCGGAAGCCTGGCTCCACTTAGGAGATAGTAATACCAGCCATAGTTCTTCGCGCGTATGCGTAAGGAGCAGCGCTTGCTCTGGGCGTTTGATAAGGGCAGGCGTAGGTCGATTTGCTGGCCGTTGCGCGTGAAGGGTATTGGGCGCCAGGCGAGGGGGCTGGGGAATAGATTCGGGCTGGCCCCTGCCTCGACGACCAGGTCCTGGATCTCGCGGTCTTGGCTGCTGGCCTGAATGAGTATCCTCATGTGCCGAGGAGCTAGCAGCTGGAGTGCCAGCACTTTGCTGCTTTGGTGCTGCTCGGTTTTCTGGGCTTGGCTTTGTTGAGCTTCGATGTCTTGGGCAAGGAGTAGTAGGCCCGATTTGCCGTGCACACGCAGCTGGCAATGAGTGCCGGGGAAGGGGGGAAGCTCGCAGTTTCCGTCCTTATCCATTACCAGGCGGGTTTTCTGGGGAATCCCTGCGCCGATGTGCACGTAGACGCTCATCGGGGCCTCGTCCTGCCAGGCTTTTAGGCCTTGGATCCGCACCCGTAAACGGGAGCGCAGTGGACCTGCACGCAGCTGTAGCGGAGTGTCTCCCCGTTGGTTTTGAAGAAGCTGGCTCGTCCGGTAACGCCCATCTTTGAGTTCCTCGATGGCCCAGGCCATGAAGGGGGCGCGCGTGGGCAGCTCTACGCGGACGCGGCCACGGGCGCCGCATTCAACGCTTCGCTGCCAGGTCTTGCCCGCGACCATCGCATCGACTCCGGGGGTGGCGTAGAGATGCAGCTTGGCGCCCACCCAGGGCTGACCCTTGGCGTTGCGGAGAGTCACGGCCAGCCGCTGTGGAGCTAGGCCGCGCCTCGGCTCCTGGCTGGCGGCACCTGGCGCCAAGGCAGTTGCCAGGAGAGTGAGTGCCGGGGCAATGAGCGCGGCCCGGCGCATTTCAGCGCACCTGGATTATTATGGGGTTTTGTCGACCGAGAACTCCGGGAATGCGGTTCCCCTGTTCCCCTGGGCCAGCCGGGCCTTCCTGTATGCTTACGTACAGGTCGTAATTCCCCGAGGACTCGTAGCAGGTCAGGCGAAAGCGCCCCTTACCGTCGGTCTTGATCCGGGGTAAGTAATTATTGCCCGGCAGGATTTCGTCGAAGATGTTGTTGGCGATGAAGTCATGCCAATTGCGGAAGCCACCATCGGTCGTGCTGCCCGCGGGTAAGAGCATCACCGTCTGGCCAGGAAGGGGGAGGGCGGCCGGTGAACGGACCACTCCCTCGATAACCCTTGGCGGCGACATGGTGATTCGGCAAGGGACGGGCTTGGGGCTTTCGTTTTTCCGGATCGTCGCAAGTCCTCGCGCGAAGCCATACTGCTTGCTCACTGCAAACACGACGTATTCACCCTGTGGCAGTGACGGGCTCAGGTAGCTTCCGTCGCCGAGGTGAACTAGACGAGAAAACTCTTCGACACGGCCGAAGCGCTTTGGCCCGTAAATGCGGAGTTCGACTTGGTCGGCGCTTAGGCCTTTTGCCAATGCGAGTTCGGCACGGATGCGATGAGTTCCCAGTTGGAAGGGCTCGAGGAGGGCCGGCTTCGTCTCTGGGCCGGCCTCCACGCGGCCGATGAGCTGTGCTTCTCCGCTTGGATTCAATACGAGGACCTCGTAGGCCGTGTTGCCTTGCAGTGTGCGGAAGCGGTAGCGGCCATCGGCGTCGGTCATTACGACTTCGGAGAGATCCGTATGGGAGATTCCTCTCGTGTGCATGAGGCAGCGGGCGAGCACGCGCAGTTGCTTGGCCGGCTTTCCCTTTGCAGCCAGGATCTGACCACTGAGTTCGCGCCCCTTGGGTAGCGTGATTTGGAACTGCGGGGCGGGAGCCCGGGGATCCAGGCCCGGCAGCAGCGCTTGAATATCGCGCGCCCAGTTACCCGCGGTCGTTCCGGGCATCAGCAGCAGGGTTGCGCCCGGCCCCTTCTCGAGACCGGGGATGGTGATCGTGCCATTCACGTCCGAGATCGTGGAATAGAAGCTCATCGCATCCATGAGCTCGACGCGCACGCCAGCCAGTGGGCGGCTCATCATCCCGGCATTTTCGACGATGCGGCCGCTGAGGGTGATGGCTCGGATCAAGGACAGCTTCTTCGTGGCTCCCCCTCTAAGCACGGCAGGCTGTTTGAGGCGATATTTGGCCGCGCCCAGCTTTAGCTGGTATGTGCCGGGAGGCAGGGGCTCGCTCGTTAGTACGCCGTTCTTGTCGGTGCTGCCGTCGAACTGCAGGCGGACGGCGTTCTCGTTGGCCGGGATCCGGATCAGCCGGTAGGCCAGCTCGATGCCTGGCTTCCGTCGGCGGTAGCGTAGCTCGGCATTGAGTCGTTGCCCTTCATGGAGCTCAAGGCGGAGCGAGTCAGCATTGCTTGCGTCGATCTTCTCGATGACCGAGCTGAGGCGGCCTTCTTTGCGGGCGAAGATGCTTGCCCGGCGCCATGAGGGGATTTGGGCCTCGAATTGACCTTCGCTATTCGTCGTCAAGAGTTCGCGCGTCGACTTGCTGGAGTTGGCGGAGCGAGCTCCCATCAGCGGCAGCTCTGCCCGGAGCAGGACGAGCTCGGCGCCAGGGACGGGGCGACCGTTGTCTAGGACTTGGCCGTGGATTCGCAGCAGAGGCGCGGAGATGGGCGTTTCGCCCTGAGCCGGGCTTGGGGTCGATAGGAATAGGCTTGCCGTTAGGCAGAGGATTAGACGCATCGGGCGCTCTCTCGGTCGGGCGAGGTGGGGGAGACGGTTGCGGCGGTGCACGCTAGCGACAGCAGGGGCCTTGGAACAGGGATCGAAGCGCTGCCCTAGGCCTTCTGCTTTTCCAGGCTCTCGGGCCGTGTTCTTTCTTAAGGGATCGGTGTTTCTATCGGCGTGCGGGCACGCCGAGCAGGAGAAATGCGGGGGCCTTTCGTCGTTGGGCATCGGGCTGGATTGGCAGGAGGAGGCTTTCTTCGGCAGGCGATGGGCGAGGCCCAGCTGACGTAATCTGCGACGAAGATGCGCGACCTTGCACTAGCGTTTCCTTGTCTTGATCTCATCGGGCATGATGCGGCGCGACGAGTGAAGGGCTCCGCTCGATCCCCCTCGACGCCCGAGGGGACAGGAGCCTCCGCGAAAGGGCTCGTCAGAAAAGGCGATGCCTCGATCCTCCAAAGACAGCAGCCCAGAGTGGCTCATCGACGACGAAGCTAAGTTCGAGCGTTTCCTCGATGCGATCGACGGTCACGACTGGCTGGCGGTCGATACCGAAGCCAATCCGATGCACGCGTATCGCGAGCGGGTTTGCCTGATTCAGGTCTCGAGCGAGGCGGATGACTTCATCTTGGACCCGATCAGCGAGGTCGATCTCGAGCCCTTCCTCGACCTGCTTTCGAATCCAGGTATCGCCAAAATCTTCCACGATGCCGAATACGACACGATTCAGCTCCGTCGGCATTTCGGGGTCCAGCTGCGCGGGCTGGTCGACACCCAGGTGATGGCGGTAGCTCTTGGGGAAAGCCAGGTGGGCCTGGCCTCTCTCGTGGAGCGCTATCTCGGGGTCAAGCTGGATAAGCGATATCAGCGCAGCAACTGGGGGATGCGGCCCCTGGGCGAAGGGCAGCTCGAATACGCGAAGAACGATACTCGCTACCTGATCCCACTGGTCGATGAGCTCGAGGCCAAACTGGATGATTGCGATGAACTCGTGCACCTAGAGATCGACAGTGAGATCCATCGACTGGAGAACCTGGTTGTGCCCGAGCGCGAGCCGGTCGATCCCGAGGGCTTTCTGAAGCTCAAGGGTGCGCGTTCGCTGAATCCCGAGCAGCAGCGGCTGCTGCGAGAGATCTGGAATTGGCGGGAGCGAGAGTCGGAGAAGCGAGATCTCCCGCCCTTCAAGGTCATCGGAAATACCCAGCTGATCGCGCTGGCCAAGCACGGGCCGACGAGTCGCAAGAGTCTGGCTGACACCCCAGGTCTGCCTCCCTCCATCGCCCAGCGGCATGGCGCCGCGCTGCAGAAGGTCCTCGATGAGGCACGCAAGCTGCCCCCCTACCAGGTCGAGAAGCCGACGAAGAAAAGTAAGGATCGCTGGCAGCGTGACGAACGTGAGGCTCTGGATCGCCTCAAGCGCTGGCGGAAGCATCGGGCCGATCTGCGCCCCACCGACCCCTCGCACATCCTGAACCGGGAGGTGATGGAGGAGCTGGCGCGCTTCTCCCCGGCTCCGAGGTCTCTGCGCGAGCTGGCCGCGACTGGCTTGCTAGAGCGATGGCGGCTCGGAGCCTATGGTCAGGAAATCCTCGCCGCGCTGCAGGCAGGGGCTCGCTGAGGAGTTCTGCGCAGGTGCGGCCTTCTCCGTGCCTTGGCTTTGCCATGTCCCATTATCTTTGCCTCCTGCCTTTGGCGTTCGGTATCTCAATCTCTTTGCTCGGCGCCCAAGGCAAGAGCCTGAACCCGAAGAGCCTGTCGAGACCAAAGCCCCAGGTCTGGAATGATTATTGGCGGCAGGGCAAGGCCGAGCTGACTCGCTTTGCCTTGGAGCAGAGCCGTTATGGGGAAACTCGTAAAGGCGACGCCGTCCAGATCTTTGTCGTCGAGGACTTTCGGACGGATAAGCAGGTTAAGGCAGAGAAGCCGCGCCCTGACGCGGTTCCGGTGATGAAGCTCAACTTCACCCGCAAGTTCTTGACCGGCATTTATCCTTATTCAGCGATGACCTCGGTCTTTACCCCGCTGGCGCTGAAGCCAGGGCCCGGAACCCTCAAGCTGAGCTGCTCGGTGCAAGAGTGGTGTGGGCAGGTCTGGTTGCAGCTGAATATGCGTGAAGCGGCCTACCGGCTTATCGGGCATAGCTACTATGAGGCGGAGGGTGAGGAAAAACGGGAGTTTCCTCTTGTGCATCTTGAGGACGGGATCTGGAACCGCGTGCGGATTGCGCCGTGGACCTTGCCGGTGGGGAGCTTTAAGGCGGCTGCCGGGGCTCTGTTTAGCAGGCTGCGTCACGAGCCGTTGGCGCCGGTCAAAGCCCTGGGCCAGCTCGTTGTACACTCACTTGCAAGCTCGTCAGCTCCGCGCATCCTCGCCTACACGGTCAAAATGCCGAGTTTGCGGCGCAGCCTCCAGATCCGTTTCCAAGGGCGCTTTCCCTTTCGCATTGTCGGGTTTCGTGAGAGCTTGCCAAATGGCCGCAGGAATGTTGGCGTCGCCACACACCGTGAGTTGATCGCTTATTGGCGGCATAAGGATGCTGCGGGTGCTTTGCTGCGTAAGCGGCTTGGTTTGGATCCAAAGCGCTGATGCGGCGATGTCTTTCTCATGAGCTGGATACCTTTTCTCTTTCGTTGCGCCTTCCTGTGGCGCTCATGCATAGGCTTGAACATGCTCCGAATGCTACTTGTGTGCGCTCTTTTACCCCTTTGTCAGGCGCTTTCTCAGGATGCTTCGGCGCCGACAACCGATCCCTTGGCGCAGCAGCAGTTGGCCGGAGTGGTAAGGCTTGCTGATGGGCGGCCCTGGGCTGGAGCCGAGGTGCATGTGATTGGTAGCCGCTTTTTCTGGCGTGATGGGCTCGGAGATGACTTTCGCGCCAAGGTCACGACGGGGCCGCGAGGGCGTTTTCGCATTCGGGTGCCGGCGGATCGGCAGTATTCGCTCTATGCGGTGTCGCCAGAAAAGGACTGGCGGTCGAGCGGGCAGTTCCGCATCAGTGAACTCTATGAGAGAGGGAGCGCCGGGAGGATCCTCAGGTTACGGGCGCAGGAAGCTCTGCGGCGCACGATCAGGTTGACGATCAAGGGGCGAGAGCGGGTGCAAGGAGCGCTGCGCTGTGATCTGGTGGGGCGTTCGGCAAACTTCGACCGGGTGTCGTTACCGGTAGGGGAAGATTCCTCCGTTCTTGTCCCGCCGCGAGCTGGTCCTCTTTCTATTCTGGTTTTCCGTGATGATCATGGACCCCTTGGGGTGGAACGACTGCGTTATAGGACTGCGAGCGCAGTCCGTGGCCCCAGTGAGCGGAGCTACAATATTCCGAAGCCGCGGCGCTGCCATCTGACGGTGATCGACCGTAAGACGAAGAAACCGGTCAAGGGTGCGGTCATCCGGGAGGTCCTTCATACTCTCGATTACGCCGACCTCAAAGTCGTTGGCCACTATGCCGGGAAGTGGTTGATCGGTCGACGGCTGGGTGAGACTGGTGAAGATGGTTGCCTTGCGGCGGATCTGCGTATCGTTATCGGCAGAGCTAACGGCTATGGGGGTGGTCTTCGGATCGAGGCTCCTGGATATTCGATGGTGAGTGTCGCTGGTCGAAATAAAGTAAAAACCCCGGGATTCGAGATCATCGAGCCCGAGGCTGGTTCGAGAGAAGACGCTCCCGTTCGTGTCAAGGTCTTGCTAGAGCCGGCGGAGCCAAGATCGATCCGACTACTCGGGCCCAAGGGAGCCGGGCTGGCCGGTATTCGGCTGGTCTGCCGCGGTAGTTTTCAGCAGGCGATGGGGAAGAACTCCTATCAGAGCTTCCTTCGCAGACAAGTCGTGCTGACGAGTGATAGCAAGGGGCGAGTCCTGATTCCTGCTGGTTCTTCGCGAGATAGCAATCGAATCGATGTGCTCGTGGATGCCACGCTTCTGCGCAAGCTTGCTTTACCTCCCGGCCTCCTCGGGCAGCTTCCGCCAACAGCGCTTTTGTACCATGGTGTGTTGTGGGGCAAGGCGGCCGACAAGGTTTTCGATTTGGCGAGCATGAGAATCTTGCGTGGACGAATCATGCGTCAGGATGGTCGACCCCAACGCTCGCCAACAATCATTCTCGAACCTGCCAAGAATCACGACCGGTCCTATAGGCAGCTGCACCGGGGGTGGACTGGCGGACGCGATGGGAGCTTCGTGCGGCTGGTATTGCCGGGATCTTATATCCTCGCCTGTATGGTGCCCGATGTTGGATACGTCTTCGAGGACTTTGAGGTCGAGGCGGGGGAGGGGGACATTGAGCGCAAACTCATGCTCCAGGACCTCTGCTATGTGAGCGGAACGGTTGTCGATGCAGCTGGGCAGCCCTTGCTTGGTGCGGATCTGCGCATCAGCGGATGGTCCATGAGCGGTATGGGATTGAAGGACCGTTTTGCAGCTTCGGTAAATCAACGCCTGCCGCTTGCGACTACCGACGCGCAGGGGAAATTCCGTTTCTCCTTCATTCCGTCGCGAAGAGTGCGGATGCGCTTCAGTGCCCAGTTTCGAGATAAGCAAAGGCGAGCGAGCCATCGTTCTCAGGGGCGCCAGCAATTTGGTTCCGAAAGCCAAGAGGGGCTGGAAATCGTCATTCCGGTGACCCTCCCGAAGCCGAAGAAGGACCCTGGGAAGTAGTGGTCGCTATGTGCCGGTGGCGTTATCTAGCTTCGCGAGTTGTTTTTGCTCTTATGGAATAATGCCAGGCGAAGGCGATCCTGTTCGTCGAAGAGGCGCCTACGCAGCCATAGCACCGCGATGCCTGCGCCTAGTGCCGTGCTGCCGGCTAAGAGGAACATCATCACGATTTGATAACGCACGGCCTGTTCCGGCGGCGTTCCTCCGAGGATTTGGCCGGTCATCATTCCTGGCAAGCTGACCAGACCGACTACCGTCATGGAGTTGAGCATGGGCATCATGCCGGTGCGCACCGCCTCGCGAACGTGAGGCCGGACGGCTTCGCTTCGGCTTGCACCGAATCCGAGCATGGTTTCGATTTCGCGGCGTTGTTCGATAAGACCGATGACGAAGCGGTCGATGGCCAGGCTGATCGCGGTGAGACCGTTGCCGAAAACCATGCCCATAATCGGGATGAGGTAGCTGGGGTCGAAGGGGTCCTGCGGCTGCACCACGACGAAGACCGCATAGCTCGTCATCAGGAAGGCGGATAAGAGCAGGGAGCCGGTGGCGATGCTCATTTGCCCGCGAAACCGGTGCTTGGTCTGGCGAGTGATGGCGTGTCCGGCCAAGAGCCCCATAAGCAGGAGCAGGGCCAGGACGAAGCCGGGATGGCTTGCGGCGAAGATCTGTTGCAGGACGTAGCCGATCGCCAGCAGCTGTACGACGGTGCGTGTTCCGGCGATTAGGAGCGAGCGGGTGAGGCCGAGCTGGATTAGGAAGGAGAGGACGACGTTGACGAGGAGGCAGAGGCTCACCAGCGCCAAGTCGAAGCCGTCCAGGACTTCGGGGCCAGCTTTGGGGACTTGGGCGAGCATCACGCCTCCTTGGCGCTTGCGCGGATTTCGTAGCAGCGCGCTGAGGCCTTGGGAAGGGGGAGGGCCTCATGGCTGACCCAGATTGCGGCGGCGCCTTCGCTGAGCTGCTCCTGCATCAGCTTCCAGACCGCGAGGCTGCGCCGCTCGTCGAGGCCGCTTGTCGCTTCGTCGAGTAGGAGCACCGGGCGATGCAGGGCGAAGGCCATGGCCAGCCAGAGGCGACGCCCCTCACCGCCCGACAGCTCGCTCATCGGGCGCCTGGCCTGCTCCTGGATGTCTAGGCGCTCCAGTAGGGCGTCGAGCGGCTGGATCTGCTGGTCCATGTCGAGGTTGCTGCGGAAGCTGAGAATCCGTTCCCAGATCTCCCTTGCCGTCTGTGCTGGTCGCGGCGGATCCTGGGGCACGAGGACGAACTGCTGCCGGAGTTCGGTCTGGGGCCAGTCGCGGATATCCCTGCCGCGCAGGAGCAGCTGGCCACGCTCTTCGAAGTCGAGGCGGAGGAGGCTGCGCAGGAGGCGGGATTTGCCGCTTCCCGAATCGCCTCGCACGACGACACATTCTCCGGCTTCCAGGTGGAGGCAGCCTTCGCCTTGCTCGCCGAAGAGCTGGGGATAGCCGCTGATTTCGATCAGGCTCACGCCAGGCCTCGGTCGAAGGGCGCGAAGGCGCTGCGCGCAGCCCCTTCGAGGGTCGATGGCAGCCCGACATCGCACCAGTCGCCCGCTAGCCACAGGCCAGGTAGGCTGCTGGGGCCGGGAGCTGGGCGTCGCGCCTCGACGCCGGGCTCGGGCATGATGGTGGCGGCGCTCTCGCGGATGACCTTGGCGTTCTCGACGGTGTCGATGGGGAAGGGCGACTTGCGGCCGAGCCAGCTTGCGAGTTGCTGTGCGGCCAGCACCGCGATCTCGCGGCCCGGGATGCCGTCCAGGCTTGTGGCCGCTCCCGCGAGCAGCGAGACCGGGCTGCGCTGCCGCGCATAGCCGTCGCCAGCGCTCCTCCGACAGATGAAGTGGAAGGGTGCGCCTCCGACCAGGGCGACGATGGGGTCGCGGAAGCCGAGATCTTTTTCGGGGATCTCGAAGTGGACGGTCACGATCGGCGAGCGCTTGATTTCGCCGAGCCCCTTCGCTTCGGGCATCTCGCCGAGTAGTCGCTTAGCGGCCCCCCAAGGTGTTGCCAGGACGACTCGGTCCCATTGGGACAGATGCTCGCCATTGCTCATCACGATCTTGGGAGCTTTCTCTCCGGGCACCAGGCTGCGGACACGGTCCCCCAAGCGAAGCTGCACATGGTGGCGTTCGCAGTAGCGCAGGCTGGGCTCGTGGAGCAATGCGTGCCAGGAGCGTTTGGGGACCCACATCGCGCTGTGCCCGTGATTGCCGGAAAAAGCCTCCCGCAGCGTGGCGACGAAGAGCTTGGCGCTGGCCTGCTCGGGCTCGGCATTCATGACCGCGCGGCAGAGGGGCTCAAGGTAGATCCTTTGGCTCCACTCGCCGAGGCTGCGGCGTTTCGCCCAGTCGAGGACGGTTTCTTCGGGGCGCGGCGCTAGGGCGAAGGTGGCGAAGGCGCTGAACAGCAAGTCGAGCCCGCCGGAGATGTCGAGCCCCTCGACCTGGAGCAGGGCGGCACCCAGGTGCAGCGGCGCCGGGACCTTGGTCGAGCTTTTCAGGCGGAGCAGCTTGCCGCCGCGGAGCAGGTAGCTCAGCTCGAGGGAGGGGCGTTGATCGAAGCCTTTCTCGCTGCCAATCGTGCGTAGGAGGCGGCGAAAGCCGCGGTAGCCGCCCAGGAGCACGTGCGGGCCGTTGTCGATCCTGTCGCGGATCCTTGCCCAGGCACGGCCGCCGAGTCGGTGGCTAGCTTCGATCAGCGTGACCTCGTAGCCGTGTTCGACATGGGCGATGGCCGAGGACAGGCCGGCGGTGCCGGCCCCGATGATGGCGACACGGCCGCGGGTGCGTGTGGCGGGGGCGTAGTAGGAGTTCGAGACCCGGTGCATCAGAACAGTGTGGACAGGGCGAGGCGAAGTTTGAGGAGCTTGGAGACGCGCACCCGGTTTGAAGTCGGTAGCTCAGCGCCAAGCTTCTCGATGCGTCCTAGCAGCTCCCGATAGATTCGGTCCATCATCCGCGCCGGTCGCAGGGCGCGGCGGTCGGCGTTTGGCAGATTTGCTAGCTGGCTGTCGACCTCGGCGAAGAGGGCCCTGGTCCGGGCGCATTCGGCGGCATAGAGGCGGGCTAGGGGGGAGTCTGGGTCGCGGGCGAGCTCGGCGTCCGCGAGCAAATCCTTTGCTTCGAGCCCATGCTGGCGCAGCACGGCGCGTGGCAGATAGCAGCGGCCCTGCGCTCCGTCTTCGGCGACGTCGCGGAGGATATTGGTGTACTGCAAGGCATGACCGAGCTGCATGGCGTAGTCATGGCAACGATCTTTGTCCGCCCCAAAGATCGGCAGGCAGGCCAGGCCGACGGCCGAGGCCACCTTGCTCATATAGCCACAGAGATCATCGAAGCTCTCGTAGCAGGGAGGGGTCATGTCGCTGCGCACGCCGGCGACAACGGCGCGTAGCGGCTCTTCGTCGAGGCCAAAGCGAATCGATGCGCGGTGCAGGGCGTAGCCGAGCGGGGTGCTGGGCTGTCCGGCGAAGCTGCTGGCTAGCTCCTCTTCCCAGAAGCGCAGCTGCTCCTCGGCTGCGGCTCGGCCTTCGGGGCTTTCGAGCTTGGCGTCGTCGACGACGTCGTCGACGACACGGCAGTATGCATAGACCGCGAGCATCCCTCGCCGGCGACCCGGAGAGAGGAAGGCAAAGGAGACGAGAAAGTTTGACCCAGAGGCCCGCGCAATCTGCAGCGGGCTCATGCGTGCGGCCAGGGGGGCGCTCGACATGGGCGTCACGGTAGCAGCGGCGCCCTCCATTGGAACAGGGCGCGCAGGAGCAGTCCGGGGGCATCCCTGCGGCGGAGCTTGGGTCGGGCGGCGAGGCTGTCGTAGTTGCCGCGCGCCAGGCGGCGTAGGACCAGGGCTGCAGCGTGGAGGATCGCGTTTAGCTCAAGGCCGAAGCGTCCGCCGCAGCGTCCCACCAAGGGCCAGGAGCGAGAGAAGTCAGCTGCTACTCCCAGGGCAAGCTCTTGGACGACTCGGCGCAGACCTGGGCTGGCGCTTTGCGCGCCGAGCTCGCTTTCAGCGACACCGTGCTTTGAGAGCATACTCTGCGGCAGGTAGACACGGCCGCGCTCAAGGTAATCCGCGCGCAGATCCTGGCAGTGGTTGAGGATTTGTAGTCCGGTGCAAATACGGTCGGAGTCGGCGAGGTTTTCCGGGCTGGTTTTTCCGAAAATCCCAAGCAATGCACGACCGACCGGGTTGGCGCTCTGCTCGCAGTAACTGTTGAGATCAGCGAGGTCTTTGTAGCGCGACTGCAGCAGGTCTCGTTCGAAAGCGCGTAATAAATCGAGGAAGAGCTGCTGCTCGAGATCGAATTGTTGTGCGGTTTCTGCCGCTGCTAGTAGCAGTGGCCGCACGCCGGCTGTTTTTCCGGCGAAGGCACACTCGAGCTCAGATCGGTAGGCACGCAGTGCATCTAGGTCTTGTTGTTCGTCGGCGATATCGTCGGCGACGCGGGCGAAGGCATAGAGGCGGTGTACGTGGAGGCGTAGGCGCCTAGGGAGCAGCCAAGACCCGACAGGGAAGTTCTCGTAGTGCTCTTGGGCGAGTTCTTTGCTTTTTCGGTCGCTGTATTTCGTCGTGGACAAGTGGCTTCGCTTTGTGGGCTCTGTCTTGCTGATCGCTGCTTTCTGGGTCAAGCTCCCTGCCATGCCGAGTGAAGCACCTTTTCTCCTGGATTGCCACGCCGACACCATCGTCAAGGTTATCGACGATGGCGCCGACCTAGCCTCGAACCCAGCCGGTCACATCGATCTCGACCGGCTGGAGCAAGGAGGGGTCAGGGTGCAGTTTTTTGCCATCTGGGTTTCTCCGGAATACCTGCCGGATCGCTGTTTTGAGCGGGCGATGGCGATGATCGATACGCTCGAGGAGCAGGCGGCGAAGCATGCCGATCGCATGCGCCTTTGCCGGAGCAGGTCCGAGATCGAAGCCTGTGTTGCTGAGGGCAAGCTCGCGGCATGTATTGGCATCGAGGGCGGTCATGCCATCGAGGGCGACCTCGGCAAGTTGCGTGCACTCGCTGCTCGCGGAGCGCGCTATATGACCCTTACTTGGAACAACCATCTGGACTGGGCCGAGAGCTGTCAGCGCAATCGCGGTGATGCGCCAAAGGGGTTGACGGACTTCGGGCGTGATGTTGTCCATGAAATGCATCGGCTGGGCATGATTGTCGATCTTTCGCACGTGAGCCCGCGGACCTTCGATGATGTGATGAGGCTCGACCTGCCGCCGCCGATTTGCTCGCATTCCTGCGCCCGCTCGTTACGTGAACACGTGCGCAATGTCGATGACCAGCGGCTTGAGCTGCTCGCCGACCGCGGTGGAATCCTCGGCCTGTGCTTGCTGCCGAGCTTTTTGGCTGGACGTGTTGAGGGCGCGAGTATTGAAGATGCCCTCGATCATGCCGATCACATCCTCCGGGTCGGCGGGCCGGGGCTACTGGCGCTGGGCAGTGATTTTGATGGGATCGAGTCGGTGGCGCGTGGGCTCGAGGATGTGAGCAAGTTGCGGGGGTTCGTTGAGCGCATCGATACCGGGGATCCGGTCGGCCTCGCACACGGCAACGTGCTACGCGTGCTGCAGGCCTGGGAGTAGCGCGGCCGTAGTTAACGGCCTGCTAAGTCTGCGCTGCCTCGAAGACCAGGCTGAGCTTTTCGGCCAGGAGTGTCTCTTCGATCGGCCAGCCGACGATGCAGTCGGCCTTGGCTTTGAAAGCGGTTGCGACCATGAGTTTGTTGGGTCGCAAGAGCAAGATGACGACGTGGACCTCCTGGTTGGAGATCTTGAGGCGCTTACACCAATCGAAGCGTTTACCCGAGTCGGCGTCGATCTCCAGGAGGACGATTTTGCCGTTGTGAGCCGCGGGATTGGGAACCTCGTTGCGTGGGCGCTTGTTGAAGCTCAGTCCGGATCGCCGACATGCACGTCGAACTGTGCGCTGAATATTGACATCGTTGAGGTAGGCGACGAGCTCACCGCGAACCGGTGCATCTTCAATGTCGTCGTCGATAGTCCCGCAGCTGGCTTCGGCGAATTCCAGAGGGGTGCCGTTTAGTTCTTCTGCAGCCTCGAGTGGGATGAGCAGCCAGGCTTGGTTGGCGTCGAAGTCGGCAACCTTGCAAGAGAACTCCGATACCACATAGGTTTCGGGTTCGATGTCCATCGGCTCGGACTTGAGCTTGAACTCGACCGGCTCGATATTGTCGATACGGATATTGGAGTTCTTGGTCGTCGCTCCGCTGAATACCTCATCGAGGGCACTGAAGAGGACGTTGCCCACCTCTTTCATCGCCTCGTCGTCGTCATCGCTCCATTCGCCGGCCTTGCAGTTTTGGCCGACGACTTCGTCGGGGAGCATCCGTAGATACCCGGCAAAGGCGAGGGAGTCGGCGAGCGGGCTAAAGATCCGAACGGTTCCGGCCATCTCCTTGTCGAACTGGCCGTGCAAGTGGATGAACTTGCCCTGGATGGCTTGAGAGATCTGTTCGCTCGACATAATGGAACTCGAAGTCGACTCGATAACGAGCGGGCGTTCCATTAGTGAGTGCAGGTTCGTCGCAACCATGTCCAAGGCCGTCTGCACCACTTTGTGCAGCGTCTTGGCGCTGTCTTCGGCGATAGTGAACGAGGCGCAGGCCATGGGGCAAATCGGCTGATCGCGGTCCTGTCGCGAGCTACATAACGTAGTAGAAGGTCAAGGACAGAGGCTCCCCTTCGAGATCAAAGTCGAGGGTGAAGCCTGCGACTGACTCGGGAGGGATGCTGCTGGGCAGGGTGTAGCCGACGGTTACTGTCGGAGTCGACAGGTTCATGTCCGCCCCGCGCTCGACCAGGTAATTCTTGAAGTTGCCGCCGATCATGTTGAGCACTTCGCCGAGGGCGTCAGAGACGTCCTCTTCACTCATCTCATCTGGCGAATCCGCCATCAGCAGAGTCGCCGCAATACGCTTAGCAAGGTCTTGTGATGTTGTGATGAGAAATGAGCCGACCTTGGTTCCGTTGTAGCTGAGTACAGCGGTCATCTCACAAGAACTAGCGGCGGAAATGACAGGCTTACGCTCCTTGGTCTCGATCGGGATTGGGATCATCGACGAAAACACTGTGTGCGTCGCGATCTCAAGCTGATCGGGCAAAGGAGTGGCCAAGACCTTCTTGCTCATTGCTGCTCCCGAACCGATGGTTCGGCGAAAATTGCCGATTAAATCAAGAGAGCAGTGGGCCGAGGACCTCTTGGATCTTCTCGGGAGTGAAGGGTTTTTTAAGATAGCCGTTGGCGCCACTCGTCCTGGCTTCGTTGACGACTTCGTTACTGCCTTCGGTCGTGATCATTACGATCGGCGTCTTGTTGCCATATTTGCCTCGAACAGCTTTTACGAAGTCGAGTCCGTTCATATTTGGCATATTGACGTCGGAGAGGATTAGGTCGACGGCACCCTTGTCGAGTTGCTCCAGGCCTTGGAGTCCGTCTCCGGCTTCTTTGAAGCTGTCTACCTTGTAGCCGGCCTGGCGGATGCCGCGCATGATGATTTTGCGCATCGTACCTGAATCGTCGACGATCAGAATGTTGGACATGGTCCTTCCTCGGCTAACTGCATTGGATTCCGTGCTCTCTCTTCGATCGTCGGCCTCTTGTGACTTCAGCATTTTTCGTGGCTGTTGTCATGGAAAGCGGGCGTCTCTGCTGTGAGAGGACGCCCGCTGCCGCGATCAGTGTCTTCGACTCGACATACTCATCGAAATCTCAGACCGTGCGCTCCTCCTTGGAGAGGTGCTGCAGCTGGTTTTTGAGTCGGGACATCACGTTGCTGTGGATCTGGCAGACGCGCGACTCGGTGAGGCTCATGATGTCGCCGATCTCGCGCATGGTGAGCCCTTCGTAGTAGTACATGATGATGATGAGCCGTTCCTTCTTGGTCAGGCTGCTGGTGATCACGTCGAGTACGTCATGCTGCTGCAGGGCGCTCACGGGGTCGGTGCTCTGCTTGTCCTCGAGGATCTCGACCTTCTCTAGCTCACGCTCTTCGCTCCCGTCTTCGAGCTTGTCAGAGAGTGAGAAGATGGTTTTGGCATTGGCTTCTCCCCGGAGTGATTCGAGTTCTTCCAGGGAGACTTCGAGTTCATTGGCGAGTTCAAAATCGTTGGCTTCGCGTCCGTGTAGGGCTTCGAGTTTGCGAACGGCCCGCTCGAGCTTGTGGGCCTTCAGGCGGACCAGGCGCGGGACCCAGTCTTGGCTGCGCAGCTCGTCCAGGATGGACCCCCGGATACGGGTTGAGCAGTAGGTCTTGAACTTGATTCCACGCGAGAGATCAAAACCGCGGATGGCGTCGAGAAGGCCGAAGGTGCCGGCGCTGACCAGGTCGTCGAGCTCGATCGACTTGGGCAGGGTCTGCAGCAGGCGTTCGGCGATGTAGCGAACGAGCGGGAAATGATGCTCGACGAGGATGTTGCGTAGGTTCTCGTCGCCGGTCTTCTTAAAGGTCCGCCAAATCTGATCGATGCGCTCTTGCTCGGCGCGCTTACGCTGGGCGGGTGTCAGCGGCTTGTCCTGGGGGCTCGCGCTGCTACGGGCTTTCGCTGGCGACTTCTTGGCTGGGCTGCTGCGCTTCTTCGCCGCGGCCTTCTTTGCCGGAGTCTTCTTCGCCGAGAGCTTGGCGGTGGCGGACTTCTTCGTTGTCCGCTTGCTCGGGGCGCTTTTGCTGCTGGGCTTCTGCCCTGCAGCTTGGGCGGGCGACGCCTTTGTTGGCGTCTTGCGAGCCGCGGCCTTCGTTGCCGCGCTTTTCTTCTTGCCTGTTGCTTGGCTTGAGCCGGATTTGGGGGCTGGGCTGAGCTTAGCTTTTGAGCGATTGCTTGAGCTGCTGGAAGAGGAAGACTTCTTGGAGCGTGCAGATCTCATGCTCACCTTTGGGGTGTTAGGGGGCCGAGTAGAGCCCTCTCGAATCGATCGCACGTGAGTGGTCTCGCTAGCTGGCAGCGGTCAGTAGGGGATAAACCCTGACAGGATCGGCAGGCCTGGGTGCCAGTCAGCTAGGCTCACGTCCGCGCTTTCTTCTTTCGGTAGCCAGGCAGCCTGGGGTCTCCAGGTCCATGGCTTTGCGCGCCCACCTCGCGATGGGGCTGCCTTTTCGAGAAGAGCTTTGGACGGTTGGAAAAGAGCGTCGACAGTGAATGTGCCGCCTCCATATATCGGCGGGATCGACCGCTGGCTTCAGGACTTTGGAGAGAATCTCGACAGCTTTCTCGAGATCCCCGCTTTTGGCGGCCAGATCTCCGTCAGTCGTAGCGGATCAGCGTGTGCAAAGCCGCTGCACCAAGGCGATTGCGGCCTCCGAGGAAGCCCAGCTCGATCACTACGCTGCAGGCAGCGATTTCGGCTCCTTGTTGTCCCAGGAGTTGTACCGCGGCTGCCATCGTGCCTCCGGTGGCGAGGAGGTCATCGACCAATAGCACCCGCTCCCCGGGCTTGATGGCGTCGACGTGCATCTCGATCTTGTCGCTGCCGTATTCCAGGTCGTATTCGACGCTGCTGGTCTTGTAGGGGAGCTTCCCTGGCTTGCGGATGGGGACGAAGCCGACGCCGAGTTCCTTCGCGACGGCTGTGCCGAAGATGAAGCCTCGTGACTCGATCCCGGCCACCTTGCTGATCTGGAGCTGTCGTGCATCAGCCGCCATCAGCTCGATGGATCTTGCCAGCGCCGCGGCGTTGCCGAGCAGGGGCGTGATGTCCTTGAAGACGATGCCTGGCTTGGGGAAGTCGGGGATGTCACGGATGTTGTCTTCGAGCTTCATCTGGGTGCACTTTGGGGGTTGCCCTGCTGCTCACATCTCTTCGGGTGAAGCGACGCCGAGCAGGGCGAGGCCATCGCCCAGCAGCTTGCGCCCGGCGGCTACGAGAGCCAAGCGTGCGTTGCGGACTTTGGGTTCGGCGTCGAGCACTCGGTGCTCCCGCAGGTAGCTGTGAATGCTGCTGGCGATGCGGATCAAGAGCTGGGTGAGAGTCGAAGGCTCGCTCTTGTCCGCGGCTCTCTGCAAGGCGGGGCCGAATTCCTGCATGGTCAGCAGGACCTGGCGCGCATCTGAGAGCATGCTCCAGTCGACCTCGTCGCTGTTGCCGTCCCAGCCGATGCCCTTGGCTTCGGCTTTGCGGAGAATACTCGCCAGACGCACGGCGGCGTATTGCACGTAGGGTCCGGTTTCGCCTTCGAAGCTAAGCATCTCCTCCCAGTCGAACTTGACGTCCTTGATGCGCCCGTTCTTGAGGTCGTTGAAGACGATGGCCGAGACGCCGATTTGTTCGGCGACCTGGTTCTTATTGGGGAGCTCGGGGTTTTTCTCTTCGATGATCTGACGCACCCGCGCGACCGCTTGGTCGAAGACATCGTCCAGAAAGATGGTGTTGCCCTCGCGCGATTTGCCCTTGGCCCATTTCTTTTCCTCTTCGCTCCAGAAGAGGATGAGTCCGAAGGGCACGTGCTCGACTTGGTCCCAGTTCTTCCATCCGAGCTTTTCGAGGATGTTCTTCAGCTCGAGAAAGTGCACCTTTTGCTCGCCGCCGACGACGTAGAGCGCGCGGTCGAAGTGGAAGCTCTCGCGCCGATAGATCAGCGCTGCGAGATCGCGGGTGGTGTAGTTGGTGGTGCCGTCGCTCTTGCGCACGAGGGCCGGTTTGTTGTCGCCCTTGTCGTTTTTCGGGCAGCCTTTGTAGTTCATCTCGACGACGAGGGCGCCGTCGGATTCGCTGGTGATGCCGGCGTCGATCAGGGTTCGCAGGGCGTTTTCGACCTTGTCTTCGTAGAAGCTCTCGCCGGTGACATGGTCGAAGTGAATGCCTAGGCGGCGGTACGGGCCGTTGAAGGCCTCCAGGCTGGCTTCGCGCAGCATATTCCAGAGGCGGCGTTCTTCGTTATCTTCGCCCGACTCCAGACGGCGGAAGGCCTCTGCCGCCCGCTCTTCGAGGCTGGGGTCGCTTTTGGCTTCGACGCCGAACTTGACGTAGTTTTCGTAGAGGTGGCGGACCGGGCGCTGCTTCAGCTCGTCTTCGTCACCCCACTCTTGCCAGGCCACGATGATCTTGCCCTGCGGCGTGCCCCAGTCGCCGATGTGGTTGATGCCCGTAACCTCGTGGCCGGTGTGAGAGAGGATCCTGTAGAGGGCGCCGCCGATAACCGTCGAGCGCAGGTGCCCGATGTGGAAAGGCTTGGCGATATTGGGCGAGCTGTAATCGATCACGACCTTTTGGCCGTTGCTCGGCCAGCGGCCGTAGGGAGCTTGCTCTCGCAAAATGCCGCCGGCTACCACGCTTGCTAGTGCGCTGGGGCGGTAGCGGATATTGAGGAAGGGGCCGGTGGGCTCGGCGCTCTCGATGACGTCATCGGGGGGCAGGGCCTCGGCGAGCATCTTGGCGGCGCCAGGCGGGTTGGTCTGCAGCCGCTTGGCGAAGGGAAAGCAGGCGAGGGCAATATCGCCGTGGCTCGGGTCCTTGGGGCGGTCGAGGGGTAGCGGGAGCATGCTCGCGTCTTGGCCCTCAAGGCACTTGGCCAGGGCTGTGCGCAGGCAGGCTTCGACGTGTCCGCTGAGGTCGCTTGGGATCGATTTCACTGCCAGTTCTCCCACTGCTCGTAGAGCTTCGCTAGCTCGGATTCGAGCTGCTTGATTTGGTCTTGCAGGGCCTTCATTTGCCCTGGGTTTTTCCACGCGTCCTGCTCGGTGAGGCCGTTTTGACAGCTCTCCAGCTCGGCCTCGAGCTCGAAGATCTTCTCCTCGAGCTTTTGGAAAGCGTAGGGGTTACGGATTTTGTCGCTCTTCTGCTCGGGGCTCGCTGCCTGCTGGCGAGAGCGACTGCTTTTTTCGGCGCGAGCTTTCTCGCTGGCTTGCAGCCGACGCTGGGCCAGGGCCTGCTCATAAGCTTCGAGGCCCTGCTCGTGGATAACGATCCGGTCCTGCTGCATTTCGAAGACGCGGCCGCCGATTTTGTCGAGGAAGAATCGGTCGTGGGAAATCGCGAGCACTGTGCCTGGATAATCCTGGATTGCGTCCTCAAGGGTTTCGCGGGTGGTGATATCGAGGTGGTTGGTGGGCTCGTCGAGCAGGAGGACATCGGCCTCCTGCGTTACCAGGCGGGCGAGGCAGAGGCGCCGTTTCTCGCCGCCGGAAAGGGTGGAGATTTCCTTGTCGACCTCGTCTTCGCTGAAGAGGAACTTCGCCAGGTGGCCGCGTAGCTCGCCCTCGGTCCAGGTCGGGACAAGCTCAAGTAATGCCTGCAGGACCGTGCCGCTCTTCGGCAGGTCTTCCATCTGCTGGGTGAAATACAGAAAGCGCAGCTTTTGGGCACGTTCGAGTACTCCGGCGCTCGGCAGGACCTGGCCGAGTATGCACTTGAGGAGGGTGCTCTTGCCGATGCCGTTTTTGCCGACGATGCCGATGCTTTCGCCGAAGTAGACGCGGAAGTCGAGGGAGCGAAACAGCTCTTTGCCGTTGGGGAAACGGAAGCCCAGCTCCTTGCCCTCGATCATGGTTTGCCCCTCAAGGCCGCGTGCCTTACCGAGACGCAGAGCCATGTGGCGCTTGTATTCGTTTGGTTTGGCGATGCGCTCCATTCGCTCCAGGCGCTTGAGGCGGCCCTTGGCCTGGGCTGTCCAGCGACTGCCCATGTGCTTGCGAATGTAGGCAATCTCCTTCTCGAAGAACTCCTCCTGCTTCTTGTGCTCGCGGAGCAGGGTCTCGAGTTCGAGTTCCTTCTGCTTGCGGTAGGCGGCGAAGTTGCCTTTGAAGCGGCGGACCCTGCCGCCTTCGACCTCGACGATGGAGGAGCAGACCCGGTCGAGGAAGCGGCGGTCGTGGCTGACGACGACGAAGGAGCCGCTGCGTTGGGTCAGCCAGGACTCGAGGAAATGGATGCCTTCTAGGTCGAGGTGGTTGGTCGGCTCGTCGAGTATGAGGAGGTCGCAGGGAAGGAGCATGAGCCGGGCTAGGGCCACTCGCGACTTCTCGCCGCCCGAGAGCACCGAGACCGGCTTATCGAGGTCTTCGAGCTGGAAGCCGAGGCCGGTCAGCGCCTGTTCGACGAACTGGTGGCGGCGGTAGCCGCCGGCGGACTCGAAGCGGGTGTGCAGATACTCGTGGCGGTGCAGGAGGGCCTTGTCCTCGGGCGTCCGCGTTAGCTGCTCCTCGATCTCGCGCAGCTCCTGCTCCATGCGGTCCAGCTGCTCAAGGGAGCGCTCAGTGGCCTCGCGCACGGTGCAGCCTTCGCCGAGCTGCGGGATCTGCGCGGCCCAGCCGATGCTGAGATCGCGTCGGGTGAAGCGATCGCCGCGGTCAGGCGGCTCCTCGCCGGTCAGGATCTTGATCAGCGTGGTCTTGCCTGCGCCGTTATCGCCGACCACGCCGACCCGCTCCTTCTCGTCGATGCGCAGCGACACCCCTTCGAAGACGATCAGGTCTCCGAAGCTGCGTTCGACGTTGCTGAGGGAGACGAGGGTCATTGGCGCGGGGGCAAAAACGGGTGGAGCATTGAAGCCAGCCCCGCGCGTGAATGCCAGACGTGCTACGAAGGAGCCGCTTACGGCACTGCCCCTCAGGCCTCTTTGCGGCCGAAGCTCGGGTCGATCTTGACCAGGGCTGCGATGATGAAGGCCGGGATGGTGGCGATCAGCACCCAGACGAAGAAGTTGTGGTAGCCCAGAGCCTCCTGCAGCCAGCCGCTGAACATGCCCGGGATCATCATCCCGAGGGCCATGAAGCCGGTGGTGATTGCGAAGTGCGCGGTCTTCTGTGGGCCTTGGGCGACCAGGATCATGTACATCATGTAGGCGGTGAAGCCGAAGCCGTAGCCGAACTGCTCGACCGCGATGCACAGGTTCACCAGGAAGAAGGACTCGGTCTGCGTCGCGGCCAGGAGGATGTAGACGGCGTTGGGCAGGTTGATGGCCACGACCATCGGGAGTAGCCAGCGCTTGAGCCCGTGTTTGCTGACCAATAGGCCGCCCAGGATGCCGCCGACGGTGAGCGCCAAGACGCCGACCGTTCCGTATGCGAAGCCCACTTCGCCGGTCGAAAGACCAAGCCCGCCGACATCGCGGCTGTCGAGTAGGAAGGGCGCGGCCAGCTTGACCAGCTGCGCCTCGCCAAAGCGGTAGAAGAGCAGGAAGGCCAGCACCATGACGATGTCGCGGCGCTTGAAGAAGCTGGCGAAGGTGCCCCAGAACTCGCGGAGGATGCTCCCCCCTTCTTCGCGGCGTGTCGGCCGGTCAGCTGCGCTCTTGGGGATGGCGAAGCGGTGCCAGACGAAGAGCGAGAGGAAGAGCCCTGCGAGCACGAAGAAGGTAATCGACCAGGCCAGCGGGATGTTGCCGGCGCGGGCCTCGAAGCTGGCGCTGATCGGCAGCTTCTGTCTCGGGTCGATCTGTACCGCGACGAGGGCGCTGCTGCCCACGTTCTCAGGGGTGATGCGCAGGGTGTCGCTGGACACCAGCTTCAGGTTCTTGTTACCGCTGCTGCGTTCGATGGTGAGGCTTGCACCCTCGGCTGCGAGTTCGGGCTTGCTCAGTCGCAGCTCGACGACCGCGACCGCGCCGTTGAGCTTCTCGACCGCTTTGCGCTCTTCGCCGAAGCTCTCCTTGATCCACTTGCCGAGGGGGCCGGAGACCTTGCTCTGCCAGAAGCCCGCCTCTTGCTTGCCCTTCTTCGGCTCGGGCTTCTTCTTGATCGGTTTGGGGATGAAGCCGTGCTCTTGGTTCCAGGTCTTTACGCGCTTCAGTAGTTGGCGCACTGACTCCGGGTCTGCGGCGCCGAGAGGAAGCTCCAGGACGCTCTTTTCGAACTGGACTCGCTCGCCTTCGAGCGCCACGTCGAAGCTCTGGGGGTTGCCGAGTGCCGTTGCGCTGAGCCCGGCCTTTGCCGTGACTTCAAGTCGCGCAACTTCGGGCCCAGTGCTCCGCTCGAGCGTGCCGGCCAGCATGATCAACAGGCCCTGCCCGGCGATCATCGCGAAGCGATAGAAGGTGCTGCGAATGCCGACGAAGAAGGCCTGATGCTGTTCGCTTAGGCCCAGCATGTAGAAGCCGTCGGCGGCGATGTCGTGGGTCGCTGAGCTGAAGGCCATCAGCCAGAACAGCGCCAGCGTCCACTGGAAGAAGTTCGGCACCGGGATCGTGAACGCTACGCCCGCCAGGCCCGCACCGATCAAGAGCTGCATCGCCAGGATCCAGAAACGCTTGGTCCGCATCAGGTCGACGAAGGGGCTCCAAAGCGGCTTGATGACCCAGGGCAGGTAGAGCCAGGAGGTGTAGAGCGCGATGTCGGTGTTCGAAATCCCCATGCGCTTGTAGAGCACCACTGCGACCGTCATCACCACGACATAGGGGATGCCTTCGGCGAAGTAGAGACTGGGGATCCAGCTCCAAGGCTGGCTCTTGGGCTTATCGTTGCTCATGCGTCGCGGCGTGGCTGGGGAAGATGAGGCTGGCGAGGAGGCCGAAGATGAGGACGCTGCTCGAGGCGATCAGGGCGTAGTAAGGCCAGGCCAGCTTGATGGCGAAGGGCCAGAGGCTGGCGAAAGGCTGGACATCTTTTGGCCCAAGGTGGACCACGCACATCACGGCGAGGCCCAGGACTAGGCCGATCAGCGCAGCAAGGCTGCTGGCGCGGCGCACGAACTGCCCGAGCAGGAATACGCCTAGGATCAGGCCGGTGGTGAAGCCCGCGATGGCGAGCACGTTGTTGACCGTGCTGCCAGGGACCTCTCGGGCATAGATCGCGACGAAGATTTGCGCGACGCCGAAGAGCACGGTGAAGACGCGCACCAGTAGGAGTTCGCCGGTGACGACGGGTTTGGCGCCGCGGATGAGATCGCGCACCAGAGTGGTGGCCGAGGAGTTGAGCGAACTCGAGAGAGTGGACATCGCGGCGGCGAAGACGGCGCCGAGCAGCAGGCCAACCGTGCCCTTGGGCATGTGATCGACGACGAAGGTCGAGAGGATGCGGTCGCCCTTATCGAAGTTCGGCGTCGGGTTTTGTTGGCCGTAGAAAACGAAGAGGGCGACGCCCAGCACGAGGAAGAGCACGAACTGCGCCCAGACCACGATGCCGCTCAGCGCCAGGGCGGTGCTGGCCGATGCCCGGCTGCGTGCGCTCAGGTAGCGCTGGACCATCATTTGGTCGACGCCGTGGGTGGAGAAGGAGAGGATGGCGCCGCCGATCAGGCCGGCCCAGAGGGTGTCGACCTTGCTCAGGTCCCAGCCCGTGTGGAACCAGGTCAGGCGTCCGCTCTCGCTGCCTACTTGCATCACCGTGTCCCAGCCGCCGTCGATCTGCCCAAGGATGACGAAGAGGGCGAGCAGCGCGCCTGCGACGTAGAGAAGGAACTGCACGGCGTCGGTCCAGACCACAGCCCGCATGCCACCGAGGAAGGTGTAGAGCACTGTGGCGATGCCGATGGCGACCACCGATTCCACCAAGGGGATGCCGACGACGATCTGCAACACGAGGGCGGTCAAGAACAGCCGCAGACCGTCCGCGAGGGTGCGGGTGACGATGAAGAGGACGCTGGCGAGCTTCTGCACCCCGCCACCGAAGCGCCGATGCAGGACTTCGTAGGCCGTGAACATCTCGCCGGCGAAGTAGCGCGGCATCAGCACCAGGATCACCAGCAGGCGCCCCAGCACGTAGCCAAGTGGGATCTGCTGCCAGGCGATGCCGTTCTTGTAGGCCCAGCCGGGGATGCTGAGGAAGGTCACCGTGCTGGTTTCGGTCGCGACGATCGAGAGCAGGATGGCCCATGTCGGCAGGGTGCGACCCCCGAGCATGAAGTCCGCGGCGTTTTTCTGCTTCCTGCCCATCCAGAGCCCGAAGGCGACGACAAGCAGCAGGTAGACGATCAGAACGATCTTGTCGATTGTGGCGAGGTTCACGCCCCGAACGATCCGGACCCGGCGACAGGATGCAAGCCTGAGCCCGTGTCTGCGGGGCCTGTTTGCTTCGGCTCAGCGCAAATGCTGCGCCCCGCTGCGGCGGATTGTCGCAGCGGGGCGAATGGAGACGGAAGCAGGGGGCTGCGCACCCGGGAAGGGGGCCTCGGAGCAGCTGGGCTCGAGAACAAAGCTCGGCCCAGCCGCCGGGGATCAGCGAGTGAGCATCACTTCGTGCCGAGATACCACTCCGTGCCGTTGCTCATGCCGTAGTAGCCACCCCGGATATCGAAGACCATGCCCTGCCAGTCGAGGACGACGCCCTTCAGGGAGTTGGAGTTGGGGATTGGCACCGGGACATCGCCCTTACCGCCAGCAATCGGGACATTCATCAGGAACGGCAGCCGGATGAGCAGCGAGCCAAAAGGCGTGGGGATTGGGGCAGGCATACGGCCGACGCCGAGGAAGAGGATGGCGGCTTGGGCTGTTGCTAGGTTGCCCGTGAACTGCAGATTCGGCGTTGTCCCGAGGATCGGGCGGGCGCTCGAGCTCAACTCGGGCACCAATTGGGAAGTGTTCCCAAGGACATGCACCCAGACGCGGGCGATCGAGCCGGTGCGGCCGTCGTAGATCATGCCGAGGCCCTTATTGACCTTGTGATCGACCTGCATGACCAAGCGATTGCAGGTAATGGGCTTATTCAGAACGCTCGTCTTCCAGGAGCCAGGGCCGTAGCTGTTGTAGTTATGACCGGTGGCGCCGCTGTGGCAGGCACCAAGAATCGCAAAGTGATCACCCTTCTTGAAGATGATCGGGGTCTTCGGGCGCAAGATCGTTCCAGCCTTGCCGGTGCCGTGGAAGACGAGCTCGGCGGCGGTCGGCGTGGTTCCCGTAAGCGTCGGCGCGGCCTTCAGGCGGTAGACCGAAACGGTTTGGTCTGTCTGCTTGGTGGCGTGGTCATTTGGGCACTCGAAACCATTGACGAGGAATGGACCCGGAGCTGCGAAGTGGAAACCGCGGACAGCCTTCCAGATGTAGTGGCTCGTGTTATTGGGCATGACGATCGGCGATGGGGCGGGCTTGTTAAAGCTGCCCTTGCCGAAGTCCTCATTGCTTGCTGTCGAGGGATTGACGCGAATGAACTGCTTTTTGGTGATGGTGTTCTTCGGGTGCGTCTTGTCGGTAACGGTTAACGAAACGTCGAAGTAGCTGTCGAAGGCCGTCGCCTTATAGGTGAAGACCGGGTTCTGCACTGTCGAGTCGATTATGTTGTCGCCATCGAAGTCCCAGGCCCAGGTCTTCACGCCAGTGGGGTCGCTGGTGTATGTTTTATCGGTGAACTTCACAGTCAGGGGGCTGGCGCCCATCGTTTTGTCGGCGATAAAGTTCGCATAAAGCCCCTTGGCCGGGGCCGCGGTCACCTCGATGACGGGTCCGACGTTTTGCTGCAAGGTTCCGGTGAGGGCCTTCGCGTCGCTATAGCTGAACATACGCGAAACCTTGCTGGTATTGGCGAATTCGCAGTCCAGATAGTAGGACGTCGTCCCCTTGGTCCATGGGCCGGGCAGAGTGATATCGATTAGCAAGTCCTTGCCGACGCTCGGGTCGTAGAAGAACGGCGAGGAAAGCTGGACGTCGACGTAGAAGATGTTGGGGGTCGTGCTGCCGGTGCTCGGGGACGGTGCGACGACGACCTTGCCCGTGTAGACGGTGCTCCGGTCCTTGCCGTGGTTCGTCGCAAATGTGGTCGATAGGGTGCTGTGATCGGTCGTGGCCGAAGACATGTCGATCTTGACGTTCGGATGCGTGACCCCGGTCCAGGTTGCGGTGGTCGAACCATCGGCCCGCCATCGAATGCGCTGGATGAGGATGGGCTTGGTCGCGCTGAAGTGGGACGAGTCGTAGCAGTATTGGATCCGGTGGCCGTTTGGCTGGTTGACGTTCCACGGATAGCTGGTCGAGCTGCCGCCTTCCGTGGTGGCGGATGTGGCGGGAATAATGAAGGTCTTTTGGGCGACGACTAGCGTCGATAGACCCAGGGCGAGAGTGAGAATGAGGAGGGGGATACGCATCAGCGGGCCTCGAGTTGCTTGGGGAGAGTGACTGCCAATCGAGAAAGAGAGGGGCAGCCGGGGAATCCTTCATCGTTACCCTTCTCTGTTTGCGTCCGCGAATGAAGGCGGTGTTGAGACTGTGGGGTAGCGAGAAGGGCAGCATCCTAGCTTTTTCCTCTTCGCCCGAACAGGCCAAGGTCAAGCCTTGGGATGGGGACTTGGCCTTGGTCGTTGCTGGCAGCGCTTGGGGCGGGGCGGCAGGACTCGGAATCGCTGTAACTGCTGTTGTCTGGCCTGCTGGATCCCATTGTGGCTTGGAATTGCACGGAGCCGGGCACTTGCCCGGCTCCGTGATAGATGCCAATGAGCAAACGGCTTTGCTACCGCGCGGCTCTTTCGGCTGCGCTGCTACCGCTTGCCGCGCTTCTTCTTGCCCTTGTTCGGGTTCTTTGGTGGCTGTCGGAAGCCCTTGCGGGCCTGTTGGACCTGTCCCATGCTCTGGGGCGGTTGTTCGAGCCCGAGTGCCCACCAGTGATTGCCGAAGGTCGCCATGTTCAGCTTGGTGCCGTTCTGTAGGCGGAGGAGGCCCTCTTTCGAGGTCGGGTTATCCTTATCCTTCTTGAGGTGGAGGCTTATTGCTGCCATCGCGCCAGCTGTGTCGTTCTGCTTGTGCAGCATCCATGCGTAGACGTGGTAGGGCATGACGGCCTTTTTATTGGCCTTGATGGCGCGCCTTAGCACTCGATAAGCGTCCTTTAGCTGTCCTGCCTTGTAGTACATCGAGGCTAGGACGAGCTGTACTTCGGAGACGCGCTTACTGCTGCGCTCAAGGTTGAGGATCGCCTTATCCCTGTCGCCGCTCTGCAGATAGAGGGTGCCGATCTGCCCATACATCTGGCCCTTGAGCATCGGGATCCAGTTGCCCATGGGCAAAACACTCTCGAAGGCTTCGATCGCGGGCTGCCAGAGCTGGCGTTGGGCTAGGGCCTGGCCCCGCTCCAGGGCCGGCTTTATCGCGCGCCCGATGCGTCGGACGATGATGATCCAAACTGCGATCATCGTGACGATGCCGAAGAAGCTGCCCCATCCCCAGCTAGCGGGGAACAGCACTAGGGCCCAGCCCAGAACCACGGCTAGGGCCGTGCCGATTGAGATCAGGATTGCATACATTTGGGCAAGCTGGCCTACCGACTCGCCCTTGGGATGTCGAGGATTTGCTTAGAGCGAGGACTGCGATCTCTTCTGTGGCCTGTTGCTAGCCTGGTCTTTGTTCGCTGTATCTCAAGCTTGCGGGCGTCCCACCGACTCAAGCACCTGGCCGAGCCAGGTTTGGCACCAGAAGATGCCCAGGCAGCGTACGTCGCTACGCTCGTCCGAGAGCAGTGCCCAGAGTAGCCCGGCGAACTCCTCATCGGGATGTCGTCCGATTCGGAGCATGACTTTCTGGCTCAGCTGCCCGACGCAAGTCGAACGCACGCGCCAGATGCTGTCCGCGTATCGGAGATCGAGTAGGTCGGTGAGCCAGCTTAGGAGTGAGGGTTCACGGCTCGTGTGCAGGAGCAGCTCGTGACGCAGCCAAGCGCTTTTGTCCAGCCCCAGTGGTGCCGATTGGCTGTCGAGGCCCAGAGCAAGGATGTCTTCATCCCGCAGGCAAACATGAAAAACGACACTTCGCGGCATGCAGGAGAGCCGGTGCAGGCTGCTGGCCGAAGGGGATGGAGTCATGAGCCTTCTCTTGCTCGCGGGAATCAGACAGTAAATAAGAAAAGGAGTGGGACGATGAGTCCTGCTGCGACGAACCACTTGCCACGACCGAAGAAGCCGTTTTTGCCTCGGAGAATCACCAGGCCAGAGACGGCCAGGAAGATGAGGCAGAGCGCGAAGATGTCGGAGAAGACAAGCCACCAGCCCTTGGGGTCGAGATGGAGCCGGTTGCTTTCGAAGAAAAACGGGCGGCGGTGCACTGACTCGTAGGCGGCGGTCTTTTCTCCGAGGCGCATGAAGAGCGAGGCGTCTTCGAGGTAGATCTTGATCTTGTGTTCGGTGGGGAAGTCGTAGCTACGGTATTTGTTGTTGATTCCGTGCTGCTTGAGCGCAGCTCGGACGACATCGTGATCAATCGCTGCCTGCTCGCTGGGCAGCGAGAAGGGCCGCTCTTGATGTTCGACGATGAAATCGGGATTCCAGTCGTTGATGTGATTCACCGCTAGGCCGGAGACGGCGTAGAGGATCACTGCACCTGCGAAGAAGTAGCCGAGGTCGCGGTGCAGAATCAGGCACCACCTACGCACGGCCCCCTTCTTCGAGTGCTTTTTCACTTAGTGGCTCCGGAGAGCTGGCCTTGCATTGCCTTTTGGCACTGCTGGACGATCCAGCGCTCGAAGACCGGTTCGGGCAGAATCGCGTCTGGCTCGTAGCGGATGCGGTCCTTCTCGGCCATGTCCTTGATCGCGCCGCCGATGATCCTGAATTGGAACATCTCGTCGACGGCGACCAGGACGGGGATAACGATGGCAGTTTTGGCTTTTGCCAAGATCCGGCTGATCGCCTTCTTCGTTGGTTCTTTTTTGTAGCTAGCGATGTGCCCACACCATGCGTGCGTCCAGTGCTCGATGTTCAGCCGGGGGCGGAGAGCTTTCCCTAAACGCTCCATGAGTGCCGTCCACTCCTCGTTGTATGGCTTGCTGCCATACGCCACGAGGACGACCCCCTCTTCCTGCGGGTTCTTGCTCAGCTTGCGAATCCGGCGCTCCAGGTTCGCTTCGAGAAGCGTCCCGAAGTCCATCAGGGGAGTGGTCAGGACCTTGGCTTTGGGCTTGTAGATTTCGATGCCTTCAGCCTTGAGGTGGAGGGCTGCCGAATGGTCGTACTTCTGGCCAATGATCGTTGGGATATCGTCGAAGGAGTGGCCGCTGACACGCAGGAGCAGCGGCACCAGGATGACGTTGTCATATCCCAGTTGGTCGATCTCTTTGAGCCGAGTTGCAATCGAGGGCTCGTTGTATTCCATCCAGGCGGAGCAAAGATGAGTGGCTCCGTTCAAAGCGAGGATGTCCTTGCGAACCTTGTCCTCGATTTGGAGCAGCTGTTCGCGCCAGCGCTTGGAGTGGGATCCGTGACTGACTAGCAGGACGGCGGTTTTTCCTTCGATAGGCTTGGCGTGCCCGCTGCTGGCTTCACTCGGCGAGCAGGCCGAGAAAAACATGGCGGAGGCGGCGGCAAGCGGAGGGAGAATTCTCCATTTCATGTCGGGGTCCCTTTTACTGGAAGCTGTAGCCGCTGATGCGAAGGATCGGCGCAAATTGGTAGGCTGACTGGTAGGCGTTATTGCTCTTGGGATCGCCCCTCGTGTAGATCGATTGGGACGAGTATGGCGCGGAGCTGCCGACGCCGATCTTGAGCTTGAGAGCGTGGGTGAGTAACAGGCCCATGGAGTTGGCACCCAGGTCGACTAGGAGCGATTGGGTGAAGAGTTCCTTACCGTTGAGGCGTGGGTCAGCCGGTAGCTTCCAGTAGAAGCTTGCTGAGCGGGCATTGTTGACCGGGGCCTCCAGCTTGATGGCTTGGAGCAGATCCATGCTGGTGTAAAGGGAGCATCCGGTCGGCAGGGCATAAGGGAGCTTCATGCTGCCCCAGCTCGTATTACTGATGCCGAGGAAGTTAAAGGCGAGTTGCTCGATGGCGGTGCCCTTGGACTTGTCGGGAGCATTGACGAGAACGATGCGCGCTTCGCGGCCGGGTGCGAGCAGGTGGAGGCTGTCGACGATGAGCTGCGGGGTCTTATTGCCGGTGCCGGAGCAGGACTTGCCAAGCAAGGCCGAGCTACCGTTTTGCCAAGAAGATTGGCTCAGCAGGCAGTCGATATTCCAGTCGCTAGCGAAGGATGCGCTCACCTTCATATCGATGACCAGGTTGCCCTTCTTAGCGAGGAATACGAAAGGCTTGTTTAGCTTGATCTTCACCGCGAACTGGGGCAGGCCAGAGATGGGCGGCGTAGAGCTGGGAAGCGCGATCGTTCCCTTGAATCCAAGGGTGAGTGGGGAGCTCGGAATCTCTGAGAAGCGCGCCGGCATCGTTGCTGGTTCGTGCTTCGAATACCCCATGTGCATTTCGACGTTGCGCTTTGCTGTGGAGTAAACGCTCATCCCCTGGCGTCGCCAGGCCAGTTCATTGATCACGCCGGTCTTGAGTCCAACGCCAGCGGCGCTGAAAAGCTGGAGGTTGTGGATGGCCGACTTCGAGAAGAGGCTCGAATACATGTGGAATCCGGGTTTCTTCTCAAAGCCGTGCCCGGCTGGCAGAACCCGGCTCTGTTGGGCGCAGGTGACGCCGCTCAGGAGGGCTAGGACTAGGGCGATTTGGTGCTGGCGCATTTCTTTCTCTGTGTGGGGGAGATCCAGTTGCAAGCGGCAGAGTCTAGCCGGAATCGCGAGCCCTTCGCGATAGTAAATGCGAGAGATTCGCAGATCGGAGGCTTGCTGGTGCCTGCGCTCATCGGGCGGGTGCCCTGTGGGCTTCAGCTTTTACTGCGAATACTTTGCATTTGTGGTTGCGAGCCACTCGCACCATGGGCAGGATCTCCCCCACTCCTGATCGGAAGTCCATTCGGACAGAGAGCCGATCGAGCAGCGGGCTCGACTGGCCCTTGTTCGCCGCGTAGGTGGCTGGCAACACCCCGGCGGGGCCCCGGGCGCTTCGGCGCTTGGGGCTCGTCCTTTTTCTCCCGCTCGGGAGCACCCTTCTGATCCTCCGCATATCGGAGCTTTCGCCCTGCTCCTTCGCGAGTCTCCTGCCCCCTTCCCAGTTCACTTACCAAGCTGTGACGATGCGCCTCCGCTATCTATCTCCCCTTCTTGTCGGCGCGATGCTGGCCCCTTTGATCTCCGCCCAGAAGACTTCTGTGGTCGTTCCACAGCGTTATGCGACGGTGGAGGGTGCGAGCCGCTCTACCTATCCCCTGTCCTACCGCAAGGTCCGCTGGCAGATGATCGTGGACAGCAGCGAGATCTGTAGGCAGGTGGCGACGCTCAGGTCTTTCGAGTTTCGAGCCGATGGGCTCCACTCGAGTGCGGGATATGCCGCCTTCCAGCTGAAGCCGACGATCGACCTCTATGTCACGTCGACGAGCGCGAAAACGATGGGGAAGACCTGGGCCACCAATATCGGGGGCGCCAAGAAGCAGACCATGTTTTCTGGCAAGGTGCTCAAGCTGCCCGCGTTCACGGGCAAGGCGCCGGTGCCGCATGCCTTCACGGTGAAGATCCCTTTCGTGAGGCCCTTTGTCCTGCTGCGCAGCAAAGGCAACTTGCTGATCGATTGGCAGGAGCAGCAAACCTACCAGCGCTCCAGTTGGCTGGCCGACTCGGCGATTTACTGGCGCACCTCGCGTCCGGCAAACACGCAGATCTGGAAGAACACTGCCTGCAAGGATGGAGCCGGTAACCAGGCCTCGATTTCCATCGCTAGTAAGGGGGCTTCGCCAGGGCAGAACCTGGATGTCAACTTCGTGCTGACTCCTGGGCCGGGCCAAAAGCTCGACCTCTTTATCAACTGGCTTGGCCTGTCGAACCGGCAGTATGGCGCCTTGAAGCTACCCTTCGACGTAACGGGTTTTGCCGGCATGACCCAGTGCAGCCTCGCGACCGATATCGTCCTCACCAAGGCTGCTACCACGAGTCCGGTTTCGTGGCCCATCCCCAATGATCCGAAGCTAGAAGGGCTTGCTCTCTATACGCAGGGCATGGCGATCAATACCAAGGCCATGACCCTGGTCCTGACCGACGACGCCTACCTCGTGGAGATCCAGCCGGTAGGCGGCTACTCCTCGGCTCCGGTGCAGTCGGTCTTTGGTCCCAAATACTCGGGCTCGCCGACCGGCTATATGTCGACAGCGTTTTATGCGCCGATCTTGCGCCTAAGCGGAGTGATCAACTGATCAGGCCCCGGCCGGCTGTGGCGCCTGGTGAATCCCGGAGAGAGGCAGAGCATCCTCTTTGGAGTTCTGCCGCTCTCCGGGATCCTTCTTATCCGGCTCGGCGTGCGCGTTGCTCGATTACGTCGCTGACCAGTTCTTTGAGGATGCTCGCATCCATCGCGAAGCGTAGCCCGGCAGCGGCGAAGAGTTCGGGCAGGGGGCGGCTGCCGCCAAGTGCCAGTGCCTTGCGATAGGCCGCAACGGCCCCGTCGTGGTCCTTACGTTCGTTGCGCCAGACCTGGAGTGCTCCGATCTGGGCGATCGCGTATTCGATGTAGTAGAAGGGCGAGCCAAAGATATGGCCTTGGCGTTGCCACTCATGATCGCGGTGCTCTTCGATTCCGGTCCAGTCGATCCATGGCGCGAAGCGGGTGCGGATCTCGGTCCAGGCGGCGACACGTTCCTCGGCGCTATGCCCTTCGTGGGTGTAAATCCAGTGCTGGAATGCGTCGATGGTCGCGACCCAGGTGAAGGTGCTGAGCACGTCGTTCATGTGGGAGACGTAGGCTTCGTTGGCATCGCCGTCGGCGTAGACCGTGCCCAGCTGCTCCAGCCCGAGCATTTCCATGGACATGCTCGCGACTTCGGCGAACTCGATCGGTGGCTCCCGGTAGTCGCCCAGATCCTGATCGCGGACGGCGAGAGTGTGGAAGCCGTGTCCGCCCTCGTGCAGCAGGGTTTGCACGTCGTCGTGCCGACCGACGCCGTTGATAAAGATGAACGGCAGTCGCATGTCCTCGATCGGATACATGTATCCACCCGGAGCCTTGCCCGGTCGCGACATCAGGTCGAGCAGCTTGTTCCGAACCAGTAGGTCAAAGTCAGCGGTGAAAACCGGGTCGACGGCTTCGAAGAGCTTGCGTGTGATGTCGATGTAGCCCTGCTCGTTATCGAAGGGCTTGACCGGGTCGCGCCCGGAGATACCAACACGTAGGTCCCAGGGGCGCAGCGAGTCGAGACCGAGCTTTTGCTTGCGCTCTTCCATGAGCTTGGCAACGGCGGGCACGACGACCTTCTCCACTGCATCATGGAAGGCTTCGCAGTCCTGCGGCGTGTAGTCGAAGCGCCCACAGAGCGCGAAGCGATAGTCGCGATAATCGCCAAAGTCGGCGTTCTGGGCGATGCGAGTACGCAGTCCTAGTTGCTTCTCCCATAGTTCGTTGATCGCCGGAACGTCCTGCAGGCGGCGTTTCCCGAGAACCTGCCAGGACTCCTCACGCGTGGCGCGATCGGGCTCCTCGAGCTTGGCTGCACACTGTTGTGCGGTCAGCTTTTCCCCGCGGAACTCGACCTCGATGGCCCCCTGGATCTCACTGTATTTCGCGCTCAGTTCAGAGTCCTGGGCGGCGAGCTCGGTGTTTTCGGGGCGGAAGATCTCCGCGGCTCGTTGCCGGTCACGGACGAAGACCGCGAAGTCCTCCTCCAGCTCGCTGCGCAGCGGCGAGGCGAGGAACTTGCGGTTGAGCTTGTCGTCGAGCTTGCTCCACTCAGGGATGACGTCACGCTCGAAGGCGAGATAACTCGCCTTGATCGCTTCGTCTTTGGTGTCGCAGGTCATGGCGACATAGCGCCGGGCCAGGCCGGCGTCGACTTGTGATGCGAGCTCGCTCCAGTCGAGGAGGAAGCTCTTTAGTTCCTCAGCGCTTGTGATCTCTTGGGCTTCGAGTCGTTCAAACTGTGCTCGCAGCTGCTCCGGATCGGCCGAGTCGAAGCCCTCGGGCACGAAGCGGCGCTTGGGTAGCCCTACATCGGGCGTCATCGTTAGCTGCATTAGAGCACCTCTTCTTCGATCATTGCGGCAAGTTCGCCGAGCATTTCGCTGCCGAAATCGAAGCGCACGCCTGCGGTGGCGAAGAGTTCGGGCAAGGGGCGACTGCCGCCGAGCGATAGGCCGGCGCGATACTCTGCGATCGCCTTCTCCGGGTCCTTGCGATAGTTGCGCCAGACCTGCAACGCACCGATCTGGGCGATGGCGTATTCGATGTAATAGAAGGGGACCTTGAACAGGTGCAGGACGCGCTGCCAGCCGTAGCCCTTGCTGTCCTCGATGCCGCTGTAGTCGAGGTCCGGGCTGAAGCGCTCGGTAATCTCGACCCACTTCGTTACGCGGTCTTCCTGCGAGTGGCCTGGGTGGGTGTAGATCCAGTGCTGGAAGGCATCGATCATCGCCACGCTTGGGAACAGCGATGCGGCGCGCTCGATCTGGTCGATACGTGAGCGCTCGGCCTCGTCCGCGGGCCAGATCTCGTGAAGGTGCTCAGCGCACATCAGCTCCATGGCCATGGAGGCAACCTCGGCAAACTCAAGCGGCGAGTGCCGGTAATCCTGGACGTCGAAGTGACGGGCAAGCAGGGCGTGGAATGCGTGGCCACCTTCGTGCAGCACCGTGCGGATGTCGCGTGGGCTGCCGGCGCTATTGGCGAAAATGAAGGGGCGACGGGTGTCGTCGATGGTCGCCTGGAAGCCTCCCGGCGCCTTACCCGGGCGTGACCAGAGGTCGAGGCAGTCGTGCTCGGCCATGAAGCGGAAGTCGTCGGCAAAGCCGGTATCCACGCGCTCGAAGATCCGAGTCCCGAGGTCGATCAGCTCCTTCTCGTCTTTGTACGGAGCGAAGGCATCGGCGCCGTCCGGGTCCACCTGCATGTCCCAGGGCCGCAGCGCATCGAGGCCGAGCTTTTGCTTACGCTTCGCGTTCAGCTTGGAGGCCAGGGGAACGAAGTGTTCGGCAACGGCCTCGTGGAAGGCTTCGCATTCCTTGGGGCCGTAATCGAAACGGTGGTATTGCTTGAAGCGCAGTTCTCGATAGCTCGGCTCCCCGGCGTTCTTGGCCATCTTTTCGCGTAAGGCCAGCATGCGGTCATAGATATCTTGCAGCGGCTGGCGGATTTCCTTGCGCGCGGCGTCGACCTTGCGCCAGATCGATTCGCGGAGTTCGCGATCCTGCGACTCCATCAAGGGGCCGGTCTGCTGAATGGTGAGTTGCTTGCCCTCGTGCTCGATGCTAAGGCCGCCGATGTGCTTGGCATACTCGGAGTAGATTTGCGTGTCTTGCGAGCCGAGCTGGGTGTTTTCCTCGTTGAAGGTTTCGAGGTCGAGGCGGGTATTGCGCAGATAAATCTGCAGTGAGTTATCGCGATTCTCGAGCTCGGCGAGATAGGGCGAGCTCATCAGCTTCTTCTCGAGGCCGTTAAAACGAGTGGCGACCAGGGGGCCGACCTGGCTGACGAAGACGTGAAAGGCTGCCTCGGCCTCCTTATCGGTTGTGTCGCGGGCATGCGCGACATTGCGGCGCGAGCCCTCGCCGCCGATGCGGGAGGCGAAGTCCATGAGGTCCAGGAGCCAGGCCTGCAGTTCATCGGCGGAGCCGATGCTGCGCTGCTCGAGTTCGTCACAGATATTGCTCAGCTGCTCGGTGTCGGTTGGGTCGAAGTCGGTGGCGGGGTAGCGAACGGCGGGGATGGGATAGGTCGCGGTCATCAGAGTACCTGTGGGGAAAATTCAGGGGGAGCAACCTAGCCCTGGAATAAGCGATAGATGAGCCTCCGTCTGATCCGAGCCGCTTCTGCTCCGTCGCTGCGGTTCGGATCGGACGGAGGCAGGCAAGGAAGG
>PDWJ01000199.1_pt1 | contig 89978 bp, 66 predicted proteins | sample 1430881 | NCBI WGS metagenome assembly PDWJ01 (sample SAMN01162460, study PRJNA174530) | Oral metagenome, whole genome shotgun sequencing project. | biome: Marine environment; feature: Marine mammal; material: Swab sample of the gingival sulcus; isolation source: swab sample of gingival sulcus...
CCGCCTCTCGCTACGCTCTAGGCTCGCCCGGTCTTTTGTTTTGTTCCCCACGCTGCCCTTCTGGCGCTTTGCCTGGCCGGCCCTAGTTGCAGCCCATTGAAAAGCCCCGCAAAGCTTACGCTGAATCCAAATGCTTTACAAAGAGCTGCAAGACGATTGTTCAGCAGTTTAAAGACAATCAGCAAAATTATACAATAACGGAGGATACTACAGAAGAGTTCCCGGTGCTTTATGAAACCTACCAAACACCGTTCTAGCCCCAAGAGGAAGCCACTGCCTAAAATACTCTCATTGATCATATTCGGCATTACCTTTAATAATCATAGGGGTAGTGATGGGTTCAGACTCAAAAATGGGGTTTAGCTCAATTTACAGGCAACCTGTTGTAGATGATGGGACTATACTTGTACTTTTAGGCCCAGGCATAGTTATCGGTGGAGGTTTACAGTTAAAGGGATTACTAAGGAGAAAGAAGTAGTATGCTGTCACTCTTTACTCATAGTCCATTTACCCGTGATTACATCTTCAAATGAACCATAGCCATATTGGTGAGACTGGGTTATAATCTCCCAGTCTCCCTTTACGCTTCCATGCCTCGATGTGACCGAACACCTCCTCCTGGGTGTGTCTTTTAATTGTAAGCATGCGCCAAACCTACGCACTCACCGGCTAAACTGAAAGATGGGTTGCTAGGACGTATACGCAAGGCCGGCAAGGAAGGCTGCCCCGGTAAAACCCCGCCTCCCCCGGCATTTGAAAATGCTGTGTTTTTGTTTTATTTTTGACGCGCACCCAGGGCTCCAAAAGCGGGCACGATGAGCGGACGCTCAGGTGGATTTCCAGGTCTGGTACAGGTCCGGATTACGGATATGACCATCTGAGGCGAAGACATTTGGTGTTGGAGAAATAAGAGCCTAGTCAATGAAACTTCGGAGAACAACAGGATCTTTATATGCCTTTGGGGCATCCTTGGCGCTTGCCTCATCCTTTGTATTTAGTAAATCGGCACTGAATCAGTTGACGATGGTCCAATTTGGCCTCCTGTGGTTTTCCCTGGGAGTTCTTTGGAATGCTATTTGGTTTATTTCTCGTCGCGAATACCGGAACCTGACTGGCGAAACCCGGCAAAAATGGCTTGTATCCCTGCTGATCGCTGTGCTTGAGGGCACAGCCACCGGACTCTTTTATATGGCCATAAAAGCCATGGAGAACCCTGCAGTGGTTTCCTTCATCGGCAACATTGGGCCTGTTTTTGTTACCCTGATGGGCTTGACCCTCCTGAGGGAGCGGTTTTCGGGCAGTCAGATTGCAGGTATAGTAATTACCATAGCCGGGGTATTTATTATCAACTACAGGCAGGGAGGTTTTGCCGGTTTTATGGATCCCGGAGCACGATATGTCATAGCTGCATCGTTTTTGTTTTCCCTGGCAACAATTGCGGGACGGAAATACAAGCAATGGCTGCTCCCGGGAGCGATGTCCCTGATTCGTTCGCTCCTGCTTGCTGCCGGAATGGGGCTCTTATTCTTATTAGATCCCCAGGAAATAAGCCTGAACATTGCAGTTATCCGGGATCTCAGTATCGGATCTTTTTTGGAAACGCTCCTGGTTATCGTCTTTGCTTACCAGGCGCTGAAGATGATTGAAGCTACACGAACCTCGCTTATTATTAGCTCGAAGGGTGTTTGGACCCTTTTGCTGGCCTGGATTTTTCTTGGCGTATTTCCGACAAATCTGCAACTTATCGGGGGACTACTGACCCTTATTGGTGTTTGGCTGATTACCTGGAATCGTTCCCTTTCTCGTTGATGATGAAGGGGTAGTTGCTTAGTTTTTGAGCAGCTCTTCTGAATTTTCGTGCCCTGACACCAGAACCTTGTGCCAGGCTTATCCGCGATTGCCCCATGTATGCAATGGCCTGGTAGTTCCGGACAGGGGGCCCGATGTCCTGACAAATGGCTGCTGCTTTCTCATATGCAGTAGCGGCCCTTCGGTAGTCCTTCTCTTCCATTTCGCAGAGGAAGGCCTTCCCCAGGAGCCTGATCATGGTGGAATAGGGGTCATTCTGTCCTTCAGTTTGTTTGAGAATGCTTTTCACACGATCGAACCGGTGCCTGTGGATTTCAATACTCATCAGAACCCCCTGGTAATGCCTGTTGGCGGGGAATTCTCTATGTAGTCTTTCGGCATAGAGCGCAGCCGTAGACAGATCGTACTCATAGAACAGATGGATGAGCGACATAAAAAGAATCGATTCTGTCCGGAGGAAAACCGATTTCTGAATGGATGTATTCAGCTCTCTGAGTCCCTGTTTCTTGTCCCCCCTATGCATGAAGGATATGAGAGGTTTATAGACCGGATGGGCTTCGGGATAGGCTTCAATATAGTAATTGTACATGCCGCTGGAAAAGTAGAATTCCGGTAATTCCTCTTTCAATTCGAAGCCATCCAGGGTTGCTCTGTACATCCTGTTCAGGTCGGGGATGACCTTGGAAGTCTTGTTATTGTCTGCATAAAACATCGCTTTAAAAGCCCTTCCAAACAGATCAAAGAATACGCCTTCGGTTCGGCTTTCGGGGCGGCCGAGCATGCTCTGGGCCCGTTCGACCACTATATCCATCTGTTCAATGAACTCATCTGCCTTTTTCGAGGAGGTGGTCAGCGGGAAGTGTTCCCAGTAGAGAATAAGCGCATTTAGAAATACCGGGGCAGGATGATTCGGAGTTTGCCTGATCAGAATGCTTTGGAAGTGTTGTGCCTTTTCAAAAGCACAGCTATAGGTGTAGTAAAGGCAACTGTCGACCTGCTCGAGCAGGAGCGGATTGTCGAGATAGTTTCTCTGGGCTCCTGCCCGAACAGGCCGGACCAGGAGCGGAAGGAGAAGAAGTAAGAGGCGGGTAGTCTTCCATTGCATGAAGTAAAGTTAGAGAATTCTCAAGACCTTCGTAAGAAGGGGTGTCAGGCTTTTTTTGCTACTTTTACCTGACAAGCAGGACCATGATTCAGATAGGGGATAAGATCATCAGCAGGGAGCTATTTGAGGAGCATTTTTTTTGTGATTTGTCGTCCTGTAAAGGAGAATGCTGCATATATGGCGACGCTGGAGCTCCCCTGGAGGAGGAGGAAGCCCTTATTCTGGAAGAAATACAGCCAGCGCTTGAGCCCTATCTGAGGCCTGAAGGGAAGCAGGCTTTACAGTCACAGGGGGCATGGGTGATCGATTCCGATGGCGAACAGCTTACGCCCCTGATTGGGAATGAAGAATGTGCCTATGTCATTTATAAGGGGCCGATCGCTCTTTGTGCAATTGAACAGGCTTACAGAGATGGTTGTATCGATTTTCAGAAGCCCATCTCCTGTCATCTTTACCCCATCAGGGTGGCTAAACTCAAAAAGGGACTGGCGCTGAATTATCATCGCTGGGGTATTTGTGAGCCAGCAAGGCTGAAGGGTGAAATCGAAGGTTTACCGGTGTTTCGTTTTTTGAAAGATGCTATTTGCCGGGCGTATGGCCAGGTTTTTTACAATGAGCTGGAAATCGTTTACAATGAACTAACTAAAAAAGGGTGATATGAAAGAAATCAGAGATTATGTGGAGCAGAACAAGGATCGTTTCCTTGAGGAACTGTTCGAACTGATACGTATTCCGTCTGTCAGTGCACTCGAAGATGCAAAAGACGATATGTACAAGACGGCGAAACACATTGCAGCCTCTCTTCTTAAAGCCGGAGCCGATATGGCTGAAGTTAAAGAAACGGTGGGTTGGCCCGTTGTCTTTGCGCAGAAGCTTGTCGATCCTTCTTTGCCAACGGTATTGGTTTATGGTCATTACGATGTACAGCCGGCGGAACCTTTGGAGCTGTGGGATTCCCCTCCTTTTGAGCCGGAGGTCCGGGATGGAAAAATCTATGCGCGGGGAGCGGATGACGATAAGGGCCAGATGTTTATGCATGTGAAGGCCTTCGAATTGATGAACCAGACCAACAGCCTGGCCTGCAATGTGAAATTCATGATTGAGGGCGAAGAGGAAGTTGGCTCTCCCAGTCTGAAACAATTCTGTAAGGAAAACAAGGAGATGCTGGCGGCAGATGTTATCCTGATTTCCGATACCACTATGATTGCCCAGGACATTCCATCCATCACGGTTGGCCTCAGGGGACTGAGTTATATGGAGATTGAACTGACAGGTCCGAATCGTGATCTGCATTCAGGTTTGTATGGCGGGGCTGTTGCAAACCCTGCCAATTTGCTGGCCAAAATGATTGCCTCGCTAAGTGATGAGAACAATCACATCACGATACCCGGCTTTTATGATGACGTGCTGGAGGTCAGCGAAGATGAACGCAAAGAGATGGCCAAGGCTCCTTTCAGCCTGGAGGACTACAAGAAAGCCCTGGATATTGACGAGGTTGTTGGTGAGAAGGGATTCTCGACAAATGAGCGAACCGGCATCAGGCCAAGTCTGGACGTGAATGGAATCTGGTCGGGCTATACGGGTGAGGGCGCAAAAACGGTACTTCCCTCAAAGGCCTTTGCGAAGATATCTATGCGTCTCGTTCCGAATCAGGATTCAAAGAAGATCGATGAGCTTTTCATCGAGCACATGAACCGAATCGCCCCTGAAGGAACTCGTGTGGTAGCAAAGAGCCTGCATGGAGGACAGGGCTATGTAACCCCCATCGACTTTCCGGCCTACAGGGCAGCTTCCCGTGCCATTGAGTTGAGCTTTGGGAAAAAACCCATCCCGGTCAGAAGCGGGGGAAGCATTCCCATCGTTGCCGATTTCGAAGAGGTTCTGGGGATTAAATCTATTCTGATGGGCTTTGGTCTGGATTCAGATGCCATTCATTCTCCAAACGAAAACTATCCGCTCTTTAATTTCTACAAGGGGATCGAAACCATTCCTTTGTTCTACCGCTATTTTGCAGAGGAGATGAAGTAGTCCGTATCGTTTGCCGGACGATTCAAAAAGCAGCTGTCCCTGGATGGCTGCTTTTTTTTCATAATGTCCATTCACTATTTAGGGTCTGCTGAAAAACATAATCAGGAATTATACATTATTCGTCTGTAGCACATCATCTACTGCGTTTGCTGCAACGTGCAGTATTCCTATACAGCTACGCTTTGCTGTCTTGTATCTGATGCACTACAGCCTTTTTCAGCTAGCCCTGTTTATAAAACGGGAGTGGGACCGGAAAAACATATAAATATTCATAAAGGGGTGGGAAAAATAGGGGGTATCTCCGAAATAAAACTATATTTGTAGCAACAGACCCCCATTTTAACATATCATTACAGGAATGGCCGTTATCAGATTTAAAGCACTCGAACAGGTTTTCAACAGGAAGCCAAATCATGTTAGCCCTCCCTCCGACACGCCTTCGGAGTACTATGCAATCAATGTATTCGACAGGAACAAAATGCAGAAGTATTTGTCAAAGGATGCATTTTCTCATGTCGTGGATGCCATGGAAAGAGGAAGCTCCATCGACAGGAAGGAGGCAGATGCCGTTGCAGCCGGGATGAAAGCCTGGGCCACGGAGCGTGGCGCAACGCATTATACCCATTGGTTTCAACCCCTAACCGGAGGGACTGCTGAGAAGCATGATGCCTTTATCGAGCCCAATCAAAATGGAGGTGTGGTAGAAAGCTTTTCGGGCAGTGCACTTGCTCAGCAGGAGCCGGATGCTTCATCGTTTCCCAGTGGTGGCATCAGGAATACTTTTGAGGCCCGAGGCTATACAGCCTGGGATCCCACTTCTCCTGCTTTTATCATTGGAAATACCCTGAGTATTCCGACGGTCTTTATTTCTTATACCGGGGAAGCCCTTGATCATAAAACCCCTTTGTTGAAGTCCCTGAATCTGGTCGATAAGGCGGCCACTGAGGTATGTCATTATTTCGATAAAAATGTAACCAGAGTCCAGGCCAATCTGGGCTGGGAGCAGGAGTACTTTCTCGTAGATGAATCGCTTTACTACGCACGCCCCGACCTTGCATTGACCGGCCGCACGCTGATGGGGCATGCATCGGCCAAGGACCAGCAGCTGGATGACCATTATTTCGGGTCCATTCCCGAACGCGTTGTAGCCTTTATGAATCACCTTGAAACGGAGGCCTATAAGCTTGGTATTCCGTTAACCACGCGTCACAATGAGGTTGCGCCCAACCAGTACGAGGCAGCTCCGGTTTTCGAAGAATGCAACCTGGCGGTCGATCACAATGTGCTTTTAATGGATCTGATGACCAAGGTATCCCGGCATCATGGTTTCAGGGTCTTATTCCATGAGAAACCCTTTAAAGGTGTGAATGGAACCGGTAAGCACAACAACTGGTCGCTGGAAACCAACACCGGTGTAGTGCTGCACAAACCCGGAAAGAATCCCAAAACAAACCTGCAGTTTCTGACCTTTGTGGTAAACACGATAAAGACTGTTTATGATCACCAGGATCTTCTCAGGGCAAGTATAGCTTCTGCTTCCAATGCCCACAGGCTTGGAGCCAACGAGGCTCCTCCCGCCATCCTGTCCTGCTTCCTCGGTTCAGAGGTTTCTGCCATGCTCGATCAACTCGAGAAACAGGTTTCAGGTAAAAAGATGACCCCGGACGAGAAAACAGCCTTGAAACTCGACATAGGCAAGATTCCCGAGATCCTGCTGGACAATACCGACAGGAACAGGACATCCCCCTTCGCCTTTACCGGAAACCGTTTCGAATTCAGGGCCGTTGGTGGCAGCTGTAATCCGGCCACACCAATGACCGTTCTCAATGCAGCCATGGCCAGACAGCTCATGGAATTTAAGGCCGATGTGGATGGACTCATCGAAAAGGGGGTGAAGAAGGATGAAGCAATTTTCCAGATTCTCAGAGCCTATATTTTGGCCTCTAAAGCGATACGCTTTGAGGGAGATAACTACAGCGATGAATGGGTGAAAGAGGCCGGGAAGAGGGGGCTGACAAACATTACGGATGTGCCGGAAGCATTGGGTGCCTACCTGAGCGAGTCTTCCAAAAGGCTTTTCTTCGATCTGGGTATTTTTACGGAAGCTGAGCTTGAAGGCAGGGTAGAGGTAATGTACGAACAGTACATGAAGAAGATTCAGATCGAAGCACGGGTGCTGGGCGATCTTTCCATCAACCATATTGTTCCCACAGCGGTAAAGTACCAGAATCGACTGATGGAGAATGTGCTTGGCCTGAAAGATATTTATGGGGAGGACTTTAAACATCTGGCAGGCAATCGCATCCAGCTTGTTAAAGAGATCAGCGACCATGTCACCGCTATAAAGGATGGGGTCAATGAAATGGTTGGAGCCCGTAAGGTGGCCAATAAACTGAATGATGAAAAGGAGAAGGCCCGGCAGTATTCAAAGACAATCGCGCCCTTCCTCGACAAGATCCGGTATCACATCGATAAGCTCGAGTTGATTGTGGATGATGAGATTTGGCCTTTACCCAAGTATCGCGAGCTTCTTTTCAGCAGCTAGTTCCTGCTAAAACAATCTGGCGAATCGAAACGCTTGCCTTTACCGGCTTGACCTGCTTAGTCTATATCGTGGCTCAAAGGCACGAATGGCAGGGATATTTGCGTTTTATATTCATCAAAAAAAGAAGTATTTTTATGAAATTGTAATAATGGCAGCTTAATTATGCGTAATAATATGAGAATCACATCACTGGCTTTGTTGGCCCTCATGCTTTTCAGCGTGCCTGCACTTTCTCAAAAAAAACAAAAAGATTCCCGTGCACAGGCGGCATTTGAAGCCGGGGAGTACTTTGAAGCCATTGATCTTTATAAAACAGCCTACAATAAGATTAGTGACAAAGCACTGAAAACCACCATTCTCTTTCGCATCGGGGAGTGCTACAGAATTCTTGGGGATGCCCGATCGGCAGAGCTCTGGTACAAGAAAGCCATCAGGGATGATTTCCAGAACCCCCTCCTTTATCTCCGCTATGGACAAATGTTGCTTGTTGGGGAAAAGTATGATGATGCCAGGGCCCAGTTCGAAGTTTACAAGGAGCTTGTGCCTGAAGATCCGCGCGGACAGGTGGGGATCGAATCCTGTGAGGCAGCTGCTCTCTGGTCCGAGAATCCTACCGGCTACATTGTGGAGAATATGCGGTATTTCAACTCCAGACAGCGCGATTTCAGTCCGGCCTATGTAAATGAAGGAGCCAATGAGGTCTACTTTACCTCGACGCGTGAGGATGCTACCGGAAATGCAACCCATGGTGCTACCGGTCAGAATTTTGCCGATATCTTTTCTTCGACTATGGATAGAAAGGGAAAGTGGAGTGTGCCGGTACCGGTGGCGAGTCTGAATTCCGAGTTTGAAGATGGCAGCCCCTGCGTATCTTCCGATTTCTCGACCATCTATTTTACCCGTTGTAAGAAGGGGAAGAACGAACAGTTGGGTTGTAAGATTTACATGGCCACTACCGAAGGCGGAGAATGGGGCGAAGCCTCCGAGTTGTTTCCTGAATTTGGGGACAGCCTTACTACGGCTCATCCGGCCATTTCCCCGGATGGGGCGACCCTGTATTTTGTTTCGGATATGCCGGGCGGCCTGGGCGAAAATGATATCTGGAAGGTTAGTAAAGACGGAGGAAGCTGGGGAAAGCCTGTAAATCTCGGGGAGGACATTAATACCCCCGGGAATGAACTTTATCCCTATGTGCATGCCGATGGGACCTTATACTTTTCGAGTGACAGTCGCGTTGGCCTGGGTGGCCTCGATATCTATAAGGCCTGGCAGGACGAGACCGGCGGGTGGATTGTTGAAAATATGAAGCCTCCGATTAATTCGTCAGAGGATGATTTTGGCATTGCTTTCGAGGCTGAATTCGAAAGGGGGTTTTTTAGTTCTGCGCGCAAGGGCAGGGGAAATGATGAACTCTTTTCCTTTGTTCTGCCGCCGCTTGAGTTTTCAGTTGTAGGTGTGGTGAAGGATGAGCGAAACGATCAATTGCTTTCCGGAGCGAAGGTTAAGTCGGTAGGCAGCGATGGGATTACCGTTGAGGCAACTACAGCTGAGGATGGGAGTTTCCGCTTTATGCTCAAGCCATCGACAGACTATGTGTTCATTGCCTCGCAGGAAGGATACCTGAATGGCAAGGAAAGGGAGTCGACCAGGGGGCTTGACCAGAGCAAGGACTTTGAAGTGACGGTTTATCTGGCTTCCACTTCTGATGTGATAGAGCTTCCCAACATTTTCTACGACTTTGCCAAATGGGATCTGCGTCCCGAATCCATGGTTTCCCTTGATAACCTTGTGGAGACCCTCGACGACAATCCGAATATTACCATTGAGTTGATGTCGCACACCGATTCCCGGGGAACCCCGGTCGATAATCAGGAGCTTTCGCAGAAAAGAGCCCAGTCGGTTGTCGACTATCTGATTTCCAAGGGTATTGCCGCAGATAGATTGCAGGCTAAGGGCTATGGGGAGTCTCAGCCCAAGGTTGTTGATGAAAAGGTAAAGGGGCTCTATGCTTTTCTCTCTGTCGATGATGTGCTTACAGAAGAGTTCATTAATCAGCTCGATGGCGTAGACCTTCAGGAAAAGGCGCACCAGGTGAACCGCCGGACCGAATTCAGGGTGCTTTCCACAGATTACATCCCGCAGAATTGAAGTAAATGACAGCGCATTCACGCTATATGCAGCGCGGTGTATCCTCGGGAAAAGAGGATGTACACCAGGCCATCAGGAATGTCGATAAGGGGCTCTTCCCAAACGCTTTTTGCAAGGTGATTCCGGATGTGTTGACCGGCGATGAGGAGCATTGCCTGGTGATGCATGCTGATGGAGCCGGAACCAAATCTGCCCTGGCCTATCTTTATTGGAAAGAGACCGGTGATCTGTCGGTGTGGAAGGGGATTGCTCAGGATGCCATTGTGATGAATACCGATGATCTCTTGTGTGTTGGCATAAGCGGGGATATCTTACTCTCTTCCACCATCGGACGGAATAAGCATTTGATTCCCGGAGAGGTCATTTCGGCCTTGATTCAGGGAACAGAGGAGGTGCTGGCCGGGATGAGAGCACTTGGTGTTCCGATCTACAGTTCGGGAGGAGAGACCGCCGATGTGGGGGATTTGGTGCGCACCATCATCGTTGATTCAACCGTAGTAGCCCGATCGAAGCGGGCTCAGATCATTGAGAACAATATTAAGGCGGGGGATGTGATTGTGGGCCTGTCTTCAACCGGACAGACGACTTATGAAAGTACTTACAATGGGGGAATGGGGAGCAACGGGCTTACCTCGGCCCGGCACGATGTATTTGCGCACTATCTGGCAGACAAGTATCCGGAAAGCTTTGACCCTGCCATGCCATCCGATTTGGTTTATTCGGGGAGTAAGCGCCTGACCGACAAGGTGGCTGAGGTGGGGCTTGATGCAGCTCAATTGGTGCTCTCTCCGACAAGGACCTATGCCCCTGTGATCAGGCGTATTCTTGAGCAGTGCCGGGATCAGATCAACGGAATGGTCCATTGCTCAGGGGGAGCCCAGACAAAAGTGCTGCATTTTGCGAAGGATGTACATATCGTTAAGGACAGACTCTTCCCACTGCCCCCCCTTTACAGGATGATACAGGAGGAATCGGCTACCCCCTGGAGGGAAATGTATCAGGTCTTTAACATGGGGCATCGCTTCGAGATATACACCGATGAAACCACGGCCGCGAAGGTGATAGAAATTGCCGGGGACTTCGACCTTGAAGCAAAGCTGGTCGGAAGCTGTTTTCCCGCTGACAAAACCAGCCTGACCATCGAGGGGGAAGGCGGAACACATAGATATCCTGACTAAAACATGGAGGAGAACATGATTTTATCACGCCTGGAAGGTGTGAAGGCACGATTCGAAGAAGTGGGACAGTTAATTACCGATCCGGCTGTAATTGCCGATATGAAGCGCTATGTTAAGCTGAACCGGGAATACAAGCAGTTGGAGCCTGTTATTGTCGCCTATGAGCGTTACAAGGACATCCTGAGCAATATGAAAGATGCCAGGGACATTCTGGCAGGGGAGAAGGATGAGGAGATGAGGGAGATGGCCAAGGAAGAATTGGATGCCTACGCCCAGGAGCTCCCCGCACTTGAGGAAGAAATCAAGCTGCTATTGCTTCCCCGCGATCCCGAGGATGAGAAGAATGCCATTCTGGAGATCCGCGCAGGTACAGGGGGAGATGAGGCCAGTATTTTTGCCGGGGACATCTACCGAATGTACATGAAGTATTTCGAATCCAAGGGCTGGAAGGTTTCTACCACCAGTTTTACCGAAGGGACAGTGGGAGGCTATAAGGAAATTATCATGGATGTGAGTGGAACCGGGGTCTATGGTATTTTGAAATACGAATCGGGTGTGCATCGCGTGCAGCGTGTACCTCAGACCGAGACCCAGGGCAGGGTACATACCTCTGCAGCAACGGTGGCTGTTTTGCCGGAGGCCGAGGATGTGGATATTGAGATTAAGCAATCCGATATCCGGAAGGATACCTATTGTTCCTCCGGGCCTGGTGGGCAGTCGGTGAATACAACCTATTCGGCGATACGACTCACCCATATTCCGACGGGCATTGTAGTGACCTGTCAGGATGAGAAGTCCCAACTGAAGAATCTGGACAAGGCAATGAAGGAACTGAAAACAAGGCTTTATAATCTGGAGTACCAGAAGCGGATGGATGAGATATCATCACAGCGAAAGACCATGGTTTCGTCGGGCGACCGTTCGGCCAAGATCCGAACCTATAACTATCCGCAGGGCCGGGTTACCGATCACCGAATTAACCTTACACTTTATAATCTTCAGGCCATTATTAACGGCGATATTCAGGAAATTATCGATAAGCTTCAGATGGCCGAGAATGCCGAACGACTGAAGGAAAGTGGAATGGCCTGATGGCCGGGTATAAAAGTATGAGCTATGGATGCAGATGAGCTGTACAGCACTATTCTTAAAAAGCAGAGCTACCTCTGTGTAGGGCTTGATACCGATTACAAGAAGATTCCACGTGCACTGCTTGAAACGGAATACCCGATTTTCGAATTCAATAAGCGTATCGTTGATGCAACCGCCGATTTTGCAGTTGCCTACAAACCAAATCTGGCTTTTTATGAGGCCATGGGTGCTGCCGGCTATATGAGTCTGGAAATGACCATCAGACATATTCGGAAGCACTATCCCGGCATCTTTGTCATCGCCGATGCTAAACGGGGCGATATAGGAAATACCTCCCGAATGTATGCCAATGCCTACTTCAAAACCATGGATTGTGATGCCATTACCCTCTCACCCTATATGGGAAGCGATAGCATTTCTCCTTTTCTGGAGTATGAACAGCGTTGGGTCGTGCTCCTGGCCCTGACCTCCAATCAGGGGGCTTCAGATTTTCAAAGGTTGAAGGTGGGAGAAGGCAGCGAGTTGTACGATGAGGTGATTCGGACTTCGGCCCGCTGGGGAACGATCAACAATACCATGTACGTGGTTGGGGCGACGCAGGCAGCAGATCTGGAACATATCCGGAGCCTGATTCCGGAGCATTTCCTGTTGGTACCGGGTGTTGGAAGTCAGGGTGGAAGCCTGGAGGATGTGGCGGAGAATGGGATGAATGATCGCTGTGGACTCCTTGTAAATGCCAGTCGTTCAATAATCTACGCCGATGGAACGAACCGCTTCGATGCTGCTGCACGCGAGGAGGCCAAAAAACTGCAGGAGCTCATGGCCCTTAGCCTTCAGAAAAAGGGACTGCTTTAGACCAGCGATTTAACTTTATCGGCGGCTTCTTTCAGTGTAATGGCCGAATGGACTTCAAGTCCTGAGTTGTCGATCAGTTCCTTTGCCTCTTTTGCGTTTGTGCCCTGAAGGCGTACAATCACCGGTACATCGATTTGTCCAATGCTCTTATAGGCATCGACCACCCCCCGGGCTACGCGGTCGCAGCGAACGATACCCCCGAAGATATTGATAAGGATGGCTTTTACAGCCGGCTCTTTCAGGATGATCCTAAAACCTGCCTCGACAGTCTGGGCATTGGCTGTACCACCTACATCCAGAAAGTTTGCCGGTTCGCCTCCGGAAAGCTTGATGATATCCATGGTGGCCATGGCCAGTCCGGCACCATTAACCATACAGCCGACGTTTCCGTCCAGTTTGATGAAATTTAAATTGTGTTCTCCGGCTTCTACTTCGGCCGGGTCCTCTTCGCTGAGGTCGCGCATGGCTGCATAATCGGCATGTTTAAACAGGGCATTGTCGTCAAGGTTTACCTTGGCATCTGCGGCCATGATCCGGTTATCCGAAGTTTTGAAAACCGGATTGATCTCAAACATTGAGGAATCGGATTGCTCATAGGCTGTGTAGAGGGCAGAAACAAAGCGGACCATCTCTTTAAAGGCTTTGCCCGACAGCCCCAGGTTAAAGGCAATACGCCGTGCCTGAAAGCCTTGCAGCCCTACTCCCGGATCCACTTCCTCTTTGAAGATGAGCTGAGGGGTCTTCTCGGCTACGGCCTCAATGTCCATGCCGCCTTCAGTCGAATACATTATCATGTTCTTTCCACTTTCGCGGTTAAGCAACACGCTCATGTAAAATTCCCGGGGCTCGCTTTCCCCCGGATAGTAAATGCCCTGTTCAACCAGGACTTTATTCACCAGCTTGCCCTCCGGGCCGGTTTGGTGTGTAACCAGCTTCATTCCGAGAATGGCCGATGCATGCTCCCTTACTTCTTCAAGGCTTTTTGCGATCTTTACTCCTCCTCCTTTTCCCCGTCCACCGGCATGGATTTGTGCTTTTATCGCCCAGCTGGTGGCCCCGGACTTTTTCTGAATGTCCTGGGCAGCCTTAAGCGCTTCATCTGCCGTGCCGGCAACTGCTCCTTCCGGGATGGCAACGCCAAATTGATTCAGAATCTGTTTGCCTTGGTACTCGTGGATATTCATAAGAGCTGCTGTTTATAGAACAAATGTAATAAAAGCTTTTACTAATGACCTAACAACCGGAAGGCGTTTTGGTTTCAGCTATTTTTCGGGAACAAAGAAAATGGGTATTTTCAGGCAAAGCTTAAATGATGAGGAAACGTTTGAATGAAGAGTTGGGTCGCTTGTCGGTCGAGGATTTTAGGCATGCAGAGAAACTCCCACTGGTCATCGTGCTTGATAACGTACGGAGCCAGAACAATATTGGCTCTGTTTTTCGTACCGCTGATGCCTTTCGTGTAGAGGCGCTTTATTTGTGTGGAATCACGGCCATCCCCCCACATCGGGAAATCCATAAAACGGCACTTGGTGCGACAGAGTCGGTCAGCTGGTCCTATCGTGAAGAGACCCTCTCTTTATTGACAGAGCTGAAGGCCCGTGGTTATGTCTTATATGCTGTGGAACAGGCAGAGGGCTCTTTGAAGCTGGAGGAACTGAAGCCCAAAACCGGAGAGAAGATGGCACTTGTATTTGGCCATGAAATCAGAGGTGTGGATCAGGAGGTGGTAGATGCCTGTGACTATGCACTGGAGATTCCGCAATTTGGCACCAAGCACTCGCTTAATATAGCTGTGGCAGCTGGCATTGTTGTTTGGGAGGCCTTTCGCAGTCTGTCGCCGGCCTTTTAGAGCTTCGGAAATTCACAAGCTAAAAAAAAGGCTGCCTCATTTACGGGACAGCCTTTTTTTTGATGTTATGAGAAGTCTTAGTCTACGATTGCTTTGAAAGCAGGTTCGTTGAAGAGTTTGGCAAATTCCATGTTCTTCTTGGCATGATTCTTCATCTTCTGGGGATTCTTGCAGCTGGATATAGCCTGCTTAAGGTTCTCATAAACTACTTCGGGTTTGTCCTGACTGGCAGCAATGATGGCCAGCAAATAGCTTCTGTAGGGAGAAGCTTCCAGGTTGGCAGCAGTTCTGAAGGCATCTTCGTCGGCACCATTCAGATACTTGGCAAGTGCAGCGTTGAAAGAAGCTTCGTTACCGAAGTAGTTAACAGCGGTATTGTAGTCGCCCTGCATGATGCCGATGATTCCAAGGTTGTAGTTCACCTTGGGACCGGCACCCAATGAGGCTGTAAATGCCTCTTTGGCAGCGTCAACTTCACCTTGCTTAAGTGCTACTGCACCCAGGTTGTTGTTCACAATGTCGTGATCCTTGAGCGCTTTGGCAGCTTCAAAAGCGGCTTTGGCTTTCTTTAGTTTACCCATTTCAAAATACACTGCACCCAGGTTGTTGTGTGCACGCACACACTTGGGTGCTACTTTGGTCGCTTTCTTATAGATATCAGCCTTGGTCTCATTGTCGTTCATAAGTGTAGCCGTATAAAGCAGCTCTTCAAGTACAAGGGTGTCGGGATTGCTTGTCCACAGTTCCTTAAGTTCATCGTTACTCCAGCCAATCTTATCTACATTGACCGTGAACTTCGACCTTCTAAGCTGGGGCAGAATTTCATCGGCGATAACTTCAAATGCAGCGGAGAGATTTCTGATCTCCTGTTCGCGGACAACGGGGTCGCTGTGCATGCTCAGTACTCTCAGGATCATTTCTTTGTCCTTGATATCGGATGCTTCCAGGGCCCTTTTGAAGCCCGCCCAGTCTTCGGGAGTGGACATCAGGCTCAGGAGTTCATCCGCTACATCAATCTTGGCCTTTTTCAGCTGTCCTGCCAGATACTTTTCAGCTGATTTCTGGCGCTTTTCGGCAAGCTTGGTGTTCAGATCGAGCTCGCCATCCGGGGAGGCATAGGCAGAGATTTCAATGCCCTTCATCTTGATGCGCTCATTTGCTGTATAGGCCTTCAGGGTATCGTTCAGGAGTTCGATTTCCTCTTTTTTCATCTGGCTCCTGCGGATGTCGGCCCGATTGATCAGGTACTTAATGTCGGCTTCGTAGGACTGAGGAATGATTTGCTCGAATTTGTCCGCAAAATAAAGCACTTTGGGATCGTTTCTGACCAGCGTTGAGGTAATAATGATACCATCGGCCAGTTTTTCTGTGCCAAGCTCAGCAGTTTTTGCCTTGCGGGTGGCACTTCCCCTTACAACAAGTTCGGACACCATCATGGGTTCCTCATAGCTGAAAGTTTTGGAGAAACTGACCTTTCCGCCATTGTCATAACTGATCACCTTGTGGTTCTCAGTCACATCCTGGCCCTGGAGAATGATGGGCTCAAGTGCTTTTTCGCCACCTTCATACTGTACGACCGGGGTAAGGGTCACGATGGCTTTTTTGTCGAAATACTTGGCGGGATAGTTGACGTCGACAGTTACATCCACTTCACCTGCGTGTGCTTCAAGTACTTCCGGGGTCACTTTGTAACTCACCTGGTCATGTTCTTTGACCATTTTGTTGAGTCCACCGCAACTGGAAAGTACTGCTGCTGCGAGAATAAAAATCGCAAAGACTTTGAGATTTTTCATAACAATCAGATTATTTGTTTAGTAGTAATAGGTTTCTCAAGTTAGTATGTTCTACTTCATACAAACTTAGCAATGTTTTTGAAATAAATAAAGAATAATTTGCGAATCACTGATTAATTATTACAAAATAAGCATGTTAGTGCCGGGTTTGTATTCCTTATTCAGGATGAGCCTTTTAAGTTGTAAGTAGTCTTTTTTCCGGTTTACAAAATCGATATTCGAGGTGTCGATAACAAGAATTTTCATCTCGATCTGGGTTTTGAAATAGGCGAAATACCCGTCCTGAATTCTTTGCAGGTAGGCTGCTCCGATCCCTTGTTCATTGGCGCGGCCGCGTTTTCTGATATTCTCAAGCAGGCGATCAACAGGCAGGTGAAGGTAGACATACAGGTCGGGTTTAGGTGCCTGGAGATTGATGATCTGGAAGAGCTTCTCGAAGAGTTGGAGTTCATCATCCTTGAGGGTCTGCTTACTGAAAATAATGGACTTGGGCAGATAGTAGTCCGAAACAATCTTCGCATTGAAGAGATCATGTTGTCCCAGTTCCTTTTTGATCTGCCGGTAGCGTTCCGCAAGAAAGGCCAGCTCGACCTGAAAGGCATAGCGATCAGGCTCCTTGTAAAACTTCGACAAAAAGGGATTACCGGCAAAAGCTTCCGGAACAAATCTGGCACCTGTGTCCTCAGCCAGCATCGAGGCCAGGGACGTTTTCCCGGCCCCGATGTTTCCTTCTATGACCAGATAGCCGGGGTCCATAAACAGGGTTCTGCAAAGCGTCTAAAACCTTGGCGTATAGTCCATGTTTTCGAAGATGAAGGACCATACATCGGAATACTCCTCAATGACTTTGCTGGTGGGCTTACCCGCTCCGTGTCCGGCATCGGTGTTGATGCGGATTAACACCGGGTTCGGTCCGGTGTATTTGTCCTGCAGGGTGGCAATGTACTTGAATGAATGGGCAGGCACTACACGGTCGTCGTGGTCTCCCGTGGTAACAAGTACGGCCGGATAGTCCCTGTCCTCAATGTTGTGTATGGGGGAGTACTTGAGCAGGTAGGGGAAATGATCCGGGTTGTCGGAGCAGCCATAGTCGACCGTCCAGTAACGGCCAATGGTAAAAAGATGGAAGCGAAGCATGTCCATAACCCCTACCATGGGAATGGCCGCGGCAAAGAGTTCGGGACGCTGGTTAATGACGGCCCCGATCAAGAGCCCTCCGTTTGAGCCACCATAGATGGCAAGTCGCTCGCTGGAGGTATAGTTTTCATCGATCAGATACTCGGCCGCAGCAATGAAATCGTCGAAAACGTTTTGCTTCCGCAGGACCGTTCCGGCTTTGTGCCATTCCTCTCCATATTCACCTCCACCACGAATATTGGCAAGGGCAAATACGCCGCCCTGTTCGAGCCATACAGCTCTGGTGCTAGAGAACGAAGGGGATAGGGTAATGTTGAAACCGCCATAGCCGTAAAGCATGGTGGGGTTTTGGCCGTTCAGCTCCAGACCTTTCTTGTGTACGATGAACATCGGGACCTTTGTGCCATCCTTGCTGCTGTAGAAAATCTGTTTGGTTTCATAGGCCTCGGTGTCAAAATCCACCTCCGGTGCATAAAAAACCTCGCTTTTATTGGCAGCGATATCATAGCTGAAGATGGTTGTGGGATAGTTAAAGGAGGAAAAGCTGTAGTAAGCCACCTTGTCTTTCATTTTTCCACTGAGGCCACCCAGACTGCCAATACCGGGCAGGTCTACCTCGTGCAACAGGCTGCCATCCAGCGTATAAACCCTGGCTACGTTGTAGGCGTCCTTTAAATAGCTGCTGATTAAACACCCGCCGGCCAGGCTTACCGATTTAAGCACCTTGTGCTGGTCCTCGGGAATGATCTCGGTCCAGTTTTCCCGTTCCGGCTTTCTGACATCAATGGCAAGCAGTTTGTAGAGAGGGGCATCAAGGTTTGTCAATACGTAAAGCAGGTTGTCCTTGCTGCCAATAACCTGGTAGTCGTTGTCGAAATCCTTGTCGAGCCAGGTAAAAGGGGTGTCTTCGGTACCTGCTTTGCGGAAGGCAAATGCGCTGCCACTGGTGCTTTCAGTCACATAGAGTATCATGTAGGCTTCATCCTCGGTGACCTGCATACCAAAGCCCCATTCGGGATGTGCATCATCGTGATAAATGAGCAGGTCCTCCTCCTGGCTGCTGCCTATTTTGTGATAGAATACCTTGGCATTTTTGTTTTCGGCCTTTAATTCGTCGCCTTCTTTGGGGGTATCGTAGCGGTTGTAAAAGAACCCATCCCTGTACCAGGAAATGTCCGAGAATTTAATCCATTTAAGATGGTCGTCGAGGTCTTTTCCTGTTTCAATGTCCCGTACGAAAAACTCCTGCCAGTCGGAACCGCCTCTGGAGATTCCATAGGCCATATAGCGATGATCGCCCGAGACCGCCATGTTTGTCAGCGCAACAGTGCCATCCTCCGAAAGGCTGTTTGGATCAAGGAAGACCTTCCCTTCATCTTCCAGATTCTCCTTGAGGTATATGATGCTCTGGTTCTGGAGGCCGCTGTTATAGGAGTAAAAATAGTAGGGCCCTTCTTTGGAGGGGATACCCATTTTGGGGTAGTTCCAGATTTCGGTCATTCGTTCTTTGAGGGCTTCGCGAAAAGGAATCTTGTCCAGATAGGAAAAGGTGAGCTCGTTCTGGGCTTTCACCCATGCGGCGGTCTCTTCCGACATGTCGTCTTCCAGCCAGCGATAGGGATCGGCAACCGTGGTTCCGTGATAATCGTCGCTTACCTTGTCTTTGCGTGTCGTAGGATAATCAAACTTACCTTGTTGTGTGCAGGCCATGAGCAGGAGGCTTAAGGATAGCAGGAATGTGTTTTTCATTTTTTTGTCGTTTAAGCAGGGGAGGAGATGGCCTCCTGAAAAAACGAAGGGATGTTTGTTCGGAATCTCCAAACAGACATCCCTCCAGATGCGTCAGAATGGGGCTGTTCTTATACCCCCTTGCAAATTAGTTGTTCTTTTTCTCGGGTTTGGGCAGAAGCGCCTTCCTTGATAATTTGAGCTTGCCGCTCTTCTCGTCAATGGCCAGCAGCTTAACCTCAACCTCATCACCTTCTTTTAACACATCTTCTACTTTTTCGAGGCGGCGCCATTCAATTTCAGAGATGTGCAGAAGTCCGTCCTTACCTGGCAGGATCTCAACGAAAGCGCCATAGGGTGCAATGGTTTTTACCTTACCCCTGTAGACTTTACCTGCTTCCGGTACGGCTACGATGCCATTGATCCAATCCATGGCTGCATCGATAGAGGATTTGTCGACGGCAAAAACATCGACAAGGCCGACATTGTCAATCTCTTCGATTGTAATGGTCGAATTGGTTTCGGCCTGAATTTCCTGGATAACCTTGCCACCGGGTCCAATCACAGCCCCAATCATATCCTTGGGAATCTCGATACGTTCGATTCTCGGAGTGTGCGGCTTGTAATCGGGATTTGGAGCAGCAATGGTCTCGCTCATCTTACCCAGAATATGGAGTCGTCCTTTCTTTGCCTGTTCCAGTGCCTGTTCCAGTACCTCATAAGAAAGGCCTTCTACCTTGATGTCCATTTGGGTGGCGGTAATGCCATCGGCTGTGCCGGTTACCTTAAAGTCCATGTCGCCAAGGTGGTCCTCATCGCCAAGGATGTCGGAGAGCACGGCATACTTATCAGAGTCCTTGTCGGTAATCAGTCCCATGGCAATTCCCGATACCGGTTTCTTAATTTGAATACCGGCATCCATCATGGCCAGTGTACCCGCACAAACGGTGGCCATGGACGAAGAACCATTCGATTCAAGAATGTCGGAAACAATGCGAAGGGTGTAGGGCATCTCATCGGCCGGGGGCAATATGCCCTTGAGTGCACGATGTGCCAGGTTTCCGTGGCCTACTTCCCTGCGGCTGGTTCCCCTTGAGGGCCTGGCATCTCCGGTCGAAAAAGGCGGGAAGTTATAGTGAAGCAGGAAGGTGTCATTTCCCTTCTTTAATACATCGTCGATCAGCTTGGCATCCATTTTCGTACCCAGCGTAACGGAGGTAATCGATTGGGTTTCGCCCCGGGTAAAAAGGGCTGAACCATGCGCGGAGGGCAGATAGTCGACTTCGCTCCAGATGGGCCTGATTTCATCTGTTTTTCGGCCGTCGAGACGAACCGCTTCATCCAGAATCAGTCTTCTGACCGCTTCCTTTTCTACATCATGGTAGTACTTTCCGACAAGGGTTTCATTGGGCTCGTCATTTTCACCAAGTTCCCCGGTGAGTTTGGCAAGGAAGTCTTCCTTAATCTGCGCAAAGGCTTCGCTGCGGGCATGCTTATCGGTATTGCACGAGCTGGCCACTTTATAGACGGCATCATAGGTTTCATCCCAGATGCGCTTTTTGAGCTCCTCATCGTTGACTTCATGGCAGTACTCCCGTTTTTCCTCTTTGCCACTTGCACGGCTGAGGGCCATTTGCGCCTCACACATGGGCTTGATGGCTTCGTGGGCAAACTTGATAGCTTCCAGCATTTCGGCTTCAGAAACCTCTTTCATCTCGCCCTCAACCATGAGGATGTTGTCGTAGGTGGCGCCCACGATGAGCTCAATGTCGGCGCGTTCCAGTTCGGAGAATGTCGGGTTTACAACAAGCTCCCCGTCGATACGACCTACCCGGCATTCCGCAATGGGACCGTGAAAGGGAATATCAGATACGGCCAGCGCAGCTGAAGCAGCCAGGCCCGCGAGTGCATCGGGCGGGGTGTCAGCTTCGGCCGACATCAGGGTTACATTAACAAAGGTCTCTGCATGGTAGTCATCCGGGAACAGCGGACGAAGAGCCCTGTCAACCAGACGTGAAACCAGGATCTCATAATCCGAGGGCCTTGCTTCTCTTTTCAGAAATCCGCCGGGGAATTTTCCCAGGGCGGCATATTTCTCTTTGTAATCGACGGAAAGAGGCATGAAATCCACATCCTCTTTGGCTTCTTTAGCGCTTACCACAGTGGCAAGCAGCATCGTGTTGCCTGTTTTAAGCATGACGGCGCCATCGGCCTGCTTGGCAAGCACGCCGGTTTCTATACTGATACTTCGACCATCACCCAATTGTATGGTCTCCTGAATTCCTTTTGGTTTTGACATATCCGTAGTGAATAAGTATGAATACGAAAAAAGGCAATCGGAACAATTGCCTTTTTTCATAGTAAAATAATGTTATTTCCTGATTTTAAGGGCCTTGATGATTGAGCGATAGCGCTCAATATCTTTTTCCTTCAGGTAATCCAGCAATTTCCTCCGCTTACCTACCAGTTTGAGGAGTGCGCGCTGGGTGCTATAGTCTTTTTTATTGGTGAGCAGGTGCTGTGTGAGGTGATTGATCCTGGTTGTAAAGATCGCAATCTGGCCTTCTGCCGAACCTGTATCGGCCTCCGATTTACCGTACTTCTTGAAGATTTCCTTCTTGTCTTCCGTAGTTAAATACATCCTGTAACGTGCTTGATATAGTCCTGTTTCAAATTTCGAAATGCAAAGGTATTTATTTTTTTGAAATTATCAATAATGAGTCCCTGCATTAAACAGGGGAGCCGTTCGGATGGGTGATTGTGAGGATCAGCTGCTCGATCTGATCGCGGGACCCCAGAGCAAAGAACTTATCGCTTCTGTCTAATACCGTGTCCTTAGACGGGTTGATGATGTAGCTGTTGTCGCTGTGCTTTAAGCCGATGATGATGGCTCCTGAATTGTTTCTGTAGAAAAGTTCACCGATGGATTTTCCTGTAAAGAAATTCGATAGTATGTCACAGGGAATCTCTTCAAGGACAGCACTTTCGGCACTTTGCAGGAGCATGAAATCGATGAATTCCACCACGTCGGGTTGGGCAACCAGTTTAGCCATACGCTTTCCGCCAACCTTGTCGGGCATAATCACATTCGTTGCTCCGGCCCGCTTCAGTTTTACGTCGGAGTTGTCGGCCGATGCCCTTGAAATGATGGTGAGATCGGGATTAATTTCCCGGGCTGTAAGGACCACGAAAAGGTTGTCGGCGTCTTGTGGAAGTGTGCTGATCAGGGCTTTGGCTTTGGTCAGGTTGGCTTTTTTTAGCACCTCTTCATCGGCCGCATCTCCCTGAACATAGAGAATGCCGGGGGTGTCTCTGAGCATCTGGACCACTTCAGCATTTTGTTCAACCACCACGATCTGCTCCTTGTGTTCCCTAAGCTCGATGGCGGCCTGCTTGCCATTCCTCCCAAAGCCACAAATCACTACATGACTGCTCAGCTTGTCAATTTTATTCTTCACTTTATTGTCCTTGTATGAGTTTCTGAAAACACCTTCCACGATGAATCGGGAGAAGGAGGTTACGGCATAGGCAAAAATGCCCACAGCGAAAATCACCAACAGGGAGGTAAACCACATCCCTTTGTTGTCGAGAGGGTGCACCTCTTCGAATCCTACGGTGGCAATCGTAATTATGGTCTGGTAAACCGCTTCGGAAAAGGTATAGCCCAGCAGGGAATAGCCGGTGGCACCAATAACGATGACGCTGGCCAGCAGGATCAGGATGAAGTAGGCTTGTCTGGTACTGGTTAACTTCATGCTTCTATTCCGCTTGAATCGGGCATAAACTGCATTTGTGTTGTTCGCAATAGACCTGATGCAACTGGAGGATCCCCTGGCTTTCCAGTGCATTCACAGGCTGACAGTCAAATTTAGTCCATTTTTTGGTGATATGGTTCTGTTCGGCTTCAATTTCCAACAGCAATTGCAGGGCCAGGGCTTCGAATTTCGGATTTCTGGTCTGTTTCCCATAGCATAGAAGAAAGGGAGCGATGGCATTGATAATCACCATGTGGATGGATGCGAGCCCCATCCTTTTTGGCAGGTAAACAGAAGGCCTTTGAAATCGAAAGTGGGTATGCCAATAGGGGCTGGCTTTGCAGAACAGCAAGGCTTCCAATTGGGGGAGCGTTCTGATCGAAAGCAGATCTCTGAGTCCGGGCCGCTGTTTACACAAGAGGTCGGCAAATTGCGAAATTCTGATGCAGGGAAATACCTTTGGTCGCAAGCGAAGGTATTTCCATAGATGTTCCGGGAGTGCTTCATACTGAAGCGAGTGGCCGATCTCTTCGTAGCGTTTTTGAAGCTGCAAAGGATAGCCCCTGGCTGAAGGCAATCTGCCAAGCATGCCCGCCTGTCCATATAAAAGCGCCTCGATGTCGAAGCGGTTCGGCAGGTATTTATGCAGTAGTGTGAAAGGGGTTCTGAGGGCAAGCCACTCAAAGGGCAGGCTGTTGACCGGCTGACCAAAGCCCGAGGCCAGGCTTTGATAGAGCCTGGTATTCCAGTCACTCTCGGGAAGATGCCAGGATGAGCTGATTGTCTGACTTCTCTGTCTCAGTCTTTCTTCTCCGAGTTTTGCAAGCGAAGCCCTGGTTCCTGCATGTTTCGTAATCCCGCAGGATGGGGCCCGGAAGGGAGGATCATCGGCTTCCGGGAATCCTTGCAGGCCTGTGGGCAATTCGATGGTAGGAATAGGGCGCTGTTTGCTGTTGAGGGTGAGGGGGCCAGACCTGGCCACCACATGCAGAATGACATTGTCAAAGGCCGGATTACGATGGTGGCCATGTCGATACCAATCGGCCGCTTTTCTGTGAATCTCCACATTGCCCACCCAAAGCCGGCCGTTGATATATATTCTGGCATGGAGAAAGTCAGGACCGGCATGGATATTTTCGCTCCCTGCCGAAACAAGCCTGATGTGTTTCCCGCAGCTGCTTACAAAGGAAAGCGACAGCCAGGCAGCCCTTCTCCATGCAAGATGAAGGGCTCTCTCGATGTTCATAAAGCATTTCTCTCCCCTTGATGTGTTGAAATGCTGTTGATCAGCTCGTGCGCCGGAAAGCTGCTGAACAGCCTTCAGAAGCTGAAGGCTGTAATCCGGGATGTTCTGTCGAATTATCGGTTTCTGTAAAAGGGCATGGTCATGCACCTGATCCCTCCTCCGCCCCGGGCAAGTTCTGCGCCCTCGATGGTCAGTACGTATTTTTCGCAGTGCGCAGGATCGATTTTTTGTTCACTAACGTCGCGTGCTCGAATGATCTCATAACCATGCTGGTTCAGGTTCTCGAGGGTGTGTACGTTTCTGCTGTATCCCAGGACCTTTCCCGGCCCGATGGCAAAGAAATTTGCACCGCTGTGCCATTGTTCCCTCTCCTGTGCCATGCTGTCTTTTTGTCCGCCGCAGAAGGACGGCTCAAGATCCATTCCCAGTGTCGACAGGGCAACAAGCAGGTTATCGACATGCTTTATTGAAACCACCCGGCCATTGTCGATGTCGATCTGTATGGTTTGGTATTTATTCGATTTCAGGATCAGGGGTTCATAGACCATGCAGCTGTCCTTGTCGAGCAGGGTGAAAACCATGTCGAGATGGATGAAGGATTCGGGCTTGGCCGGGAGCTCCTGAACCAGGATGTGGTGGGGTTTTTTCTTTGCTGCAAAATGATCGACCAGATAATCGATGCCGCGCGAAGTGGTTCTGGTGCCCAGGCCAACCAGGGTGATGTCTTCTGAAGCAATTAGCACATCACCGCCCTCTATCGACAGTTCTGCCCTGGAGAGCTGAAGGTCGGCCGGACTATTTGTCTTGACCCTGAATTTCGGGTGGTAATTAAAGATGGCTTGCATGAGCAGAGATTCCCGGTCACGTACCCCCTTGGCCATGCGGCTTATAAGTACCTGATCTCCGATAGCTATCGAGGCATCTCTGGTAAAAAAGAAATTGTGCAGGGGATTGAGCGAGAAGTACTCTGAGCTCAGGAAGGAACTGAGGGTGCTTCTTTCCAGGGGAACCCCCCGGATCAGGTTTCGGGCAAGCTCCTTTTCATTCAGCCCCAGCAAGCGATCGATCAGACCAGGTTGTTTCTCGTTGTAGCAAGCCCTTTTGACAATCTTCTCACGGATCTCATTTGAACGGAGGATGTCGCTTAGCAAATCGGTGATGCGGAAGCAGGGCACAAGTTTCTGCAGCACCATTTCCAGCTGCTTGTATTCTCTGCCGGCAACAGCAAGGTTCAGTATGTCGCTGTAAAGGGCACGCTCTGCATTTTTAGGGGTCATGTTCTCCACCTCGGGTCCTGGCGGATGAAGGATGACGCCCCGGAGCGGGCCGGTTTCTGAGTAAAGCTGAATGGCTGACATGCCATAAAGGTAATAGATCTGCGGAATATGTTCTTCGTGGACGGCCCGACTAAATAAATCCCGCTTCAATTCCTCTCACGATATCTTCTATTACGCGGTCCTGTCCATAAGGGTCGTACTCGGTTTTGAGGTTGTTGCCAAACAGGCGGGCAATCCCCTGCCAGAAGAAGGCCGTCAGCCGTCCTTTGAGTTCCTGGATTACTGTGTAGGATGTGCGTCCTGTTTCCCGGTCGATGAGTTTAACCAGAATGATGCCCTGGGTAATTGTCAGTTGGCGGATTTCTTTTTCGAATTCATCCATGATCTCCTTTTCGGCCTGCTCGATATAAACCTTGCGTTCCTTTTTGGAGTCTATGCCCCACAGGTCCTGGTCCAATTTGTTCAGGCGGCCAGCTGCAATCCGGGCATAGGGGTAGGCTCTTTTGACATTGCGTATCAGTCGCCGGTAACGTCGTTTAAGATAGAGATATTCGAAGTCTTTCCGTTCATATATGCGGACTTCCGGGAGTTCTACCACAGCCAGTGTGTCGCCTTCAACGACCTGTCCCTTAACGATTCTTTCCTGCCCGGATGGTTTTGTGCGCTCTTTCGTCGAAGCATCCGGCCTGCTGTTCTGCGCCAGGGCCGGGCACATGAAGATCGCAGAGCCAAGGAGCAGGAAGAAAGCAAGCAGATATGGGCCAGGCTTTTCCAATAGTCGAACAAATTAATCGTCTGACACGTTCTGTGTTGAGGAGCCATCAAAAATCATACCCAAATACGCGATCAATCGGCAGACCGGGCTCTATTCATTCATCAGCCGGAGCATGGCGTCGACTACGTTTTCGGCGCCTTCAGCAATTTGTAGGATGTTTGCGTCGAGCATGTAACAGGGGGTGGTGACCAGATTCAGGTCCGGATCAACAACTACGTCGCCATGCCCCGTATCCACATGGGTGGCGCCCAGCGATTCGAGGGCTTCTGCTGTGGCACTGTCGTTGCCGATGGTGAGGCTAACCTCTCCCAGTACCTTTGCGAGAATCACAGGGGAGATACAGAGTGCACCAACAGGCTTTTTCAGGGCTACCATGCCCTTAATGGCATGTTCCAGCTCGGGCAGAACGGAGGCTTGGGGGCCGTCGAAGGCCCAGGATGAGAGGTTTTTGGCAGCGCCGAACCCACCTGGCAGCAGAAGACCGTCAAAGGCCTTCGGATCGAAGCTGTCCAGTCCGGAAATGGCTCCCCTGGCGATGCGGGCCGATTCGATCAGTACATTGCGGGTTTCGTTCATTTCCTCACCATTCAGGTGATTGATTACATGGTGCTGCGCAATGTCAGGGGCAAAGATCTCGTAACTACAGCCTTTTCTGGCGATGGCAAGCAGGCTAAGCGTGGCTTCATGGATTTCGGCGCCGTCGTAAACGCCGCAACCTGATAATACAACTGCAATTTTTTTCATGGTCCTATCGTATTTATGCCTTCTTGATTTCAATCAAAACATCGTCCTTCATAACCGAGTCATTCTTTTTTACCTGAACAGATTGTACGATGCCGCTTGCATGGCTGGCGATCTCATTTTGCATCTTCATGGCCTCAAGAATGATGATGGGTTCCCCTTCCTTAACTTCGCCTCCTTCTTCCACCAGGATGTCGATGATTTTTCCGGGCATGGGCGCTTCAATGGCAAGGGTCAAAGAAGCCTCTCCCTGCTGCTCAAGGTAGCGCCTTCGCTTGAGCGAAATGGGGGTCTCAACCGTAAAGGAATACCAGACTCCGTTGAGCATGATGGTGTAGCGGTTCTGGTTCTTTTCAATGACGTCGAGCATATATTTCTTGTTCTTCCAGACAATATAGGAAAAGCCGTCGGGATCTTCCCTCAGTTTGATATCAATTGTTTTGCCCTGGAATTTGATTTTCTTCTCAAGGGGTTTCTTAAACTCAAAGGATTTATTCCCGGTGTTGAGGGCGATCAACTTGTCGCTTTTCTTCGATTTGCTGGTATGTGCCATTTAGCGTAAACGTTTATTTAGAACCCAGGGCGTGATTTGCCGGCTTTTTTCCACCTGCAGCTCCTGCTCTTCTATTTCCTGCAGCTCACGGGCATAGTCATAGACCGCGAAGAAGGCTGCCAGCATTTCCTCCTCGGCTTCCTTATGGTAGTGGATTTTAAGCTCCTTGCTCAGGAAGGAGGTGTTGAAGATGCCTTTTCGGAAGTTGGCGTTCTGGAGCACTGCCCGGCAGAAAGCCAGCGTGGTTTTGGTTCCCCTGATCCAGAATTTACGGATGGCCTGGCTCGACAATTGCAGTGCTTTTTCACGGTCCTCCCCATGGACGATGAGTTTGGCAATCATGGAGTCGTAATAGGGGGTGATGACCGATCCGTCCCTGACGCCGGTGTCGACACGAATATGTTCACTCTGCGGCCAGGAGATCTTTTCGATGGTTCCCAAACTCGGGGAGAAACCGGATTGCACGTCCTCGGCATTGATGCGCCATTCTATGGCCCAGCCCTTGAGTTTGATGTCTTTTTGCCTGAAGGACAATGCCTTTCCTTCGGCAATGAGGATCATTTGTTCGATGAGGTCGATGCCGGTTACCATCTCAGTAACAGGGTGCTCGACCTGTATCCGGGTATTCATCTCCATGAAGGAGTAGTTGTTCTGCTCGTCGAGCAAAAACTCGACGGTTCCGGCCGAGGAATAGTTCACGGCCTTTGCAATGCGAACAGCCGCCTCGCCCATTTCTTTCCGGAGGGCATCATCCAGGGCAGGCGAAGGCGATTCTTCAAGCAGTTTCTGGTGCTTGCGTTGTACCGAGCATTCACGCTCACCCAGATGGACCACATTGCCATGTTGGTCGGCCAGAATCTGGAATTCGATGTGGCGGGGTTCGCGAACGAACTTTTCAATAAAGACATCCGGGTTATTAAAGGCCTTTTCGGCTTCCTTGGTGGCCAGATTGAACATCCTTTCAATGTCCTTTTCCCTTTCAACTACACGCATGCCCCGACCACCACCACCGGCAGCTGCTTTCAGAATGACAGGGTAGCCAACTTCAGCTGCGATTTCTTTTGCATGTTCGGGGTCGGAAACGGCCCCCTTACTGCCCCCCAATAGCGGGACCCGGCTCTCGGCGGCCAGTTCCTTGGCAATGGTTTTGTGTCCCATCCGGTAGATGACATCGTGTGACGGGCCGATGAATACGATTCCCTCTTCCTCACAGCGACGGGCGAAATCGGGATTTTCGGCCAGAAAGCCATAGCCCGGGTGGATGGCATCAACACCATGTTCCCGGGCCTGATAAATAATGCGTTCAATGTCGAGAAACTCAGGGGTGTCGTCGAAGCATTCCGAGAAATCGATGATCTCGTCGGCTTCATCCAGATACCAGGCTCCTGGTTCCTTTGCGGTTTTAATGACGTAAGAGCGGATGCCCATTTTTCTGGCAGTCCGTATGATGCGGATGGCGATTTCGCCTCTGTTGGCGATCAGGATACTTTTAATCTTCATAGGCGAAAACTAGAGCGGGATGTTACCGTGTTTTCTGGATGGATTGTCCATGAATTTGTTTTCCAGTACCTCGTAGGCACGAATAAGTTTGCGGCGCGTGTCGGCGGGGTCAATGACTTCGTCGATGAACCCGGTTTCGTCGGCCACATAGGGATTGGCAATTTCGCTGCGGTAGCGGGCGGTCAGCTCCTTTTTCATCTGGGTCGGGTTTTCAGCCCCGGCCAGTTCCTTTCGGTAGAGTATGGCAACGGCGCCCTCGGGGCCCATTACCGCAATCTCGGCGGTTGGCCATGCAAAGTTGAAGTCGCCGCCCAGGTTTCGGCTGTTCATTACGCAGTAGGCCCCACCATAGGATTTGCGGAGAATAACGGTTATTCGCGGGACGGTTGATTCGGCAAAAGCGTAGAGCATTTTGGCTCCGTGCCGGATGATTCCGTTGTGCTCCTGGTCGATGCCGGGCAGAAAACCGGGTACATCTTCAAGAACGAGCAGGGGGATGTTGAAGGCATCACAAAAGCGAATAAACCTGGCCCCTTTGTTGGATGAATTAATGTCGAGGGTTCCGGCGAGGACTTTAGGCTGGTTGGCAATAATGCCCACGACCTTTCCGTCGATACGTGCCAGACCGATCACAATGTTCTGGGCATAGTTCTCCGAAATCTCATAGAAGGATCGCTTGTCAACAATGTGATGGATCACCTCTTTCACATCATAGGGTTTGTTGGCGTCATCCGGGACGATGTCCCTGAGTTTTTCTTCGAAGTCGGGTGTCTCATCCCCTGATACATCAAGCGGGGGCGGATTTTCCATATTGTTTGAGGGCAGGTAGGAGAGCAATTGACGCACACCCAGCAGGGTGTTTTCCTCGTCCTCATAAACCAGGTGGGCCACTCCACTTTTTTTTGAGTGGATCCCGGCTCCACCCAGATCATTGAAAGTCACCTCTTCGTTCAAGACCTCTTTAACGACGTTTGGCCCTGTCACAAACATATAACTGGTTTGCTTGCACATAAAGACAAAGTCGGTAATGGAGGGGGAGTAGACTGCACCACCTGCTGCCGGGCCAAGGATGACAGAGATCTGGGGGACAACCCCTGAAGACTGAACATTGCGGTAAAAAATTCCGGCATAACCGGCCAGGCTGGCCACACCCTCCTGGATCCGGGCCCCACCCGAATCGATCAGCCCGATCATCGGGGCACCCATTTTCTGGGCCATGTCCTGAATCTTCATGATTTTCGCTGCATGGACCGATCCCAAGGAACCTCCCATTACTGTGAAGTCCTGGGAAAAGGCAAAGACCAGCCGCCCATGGATTGTCCCGTGGCCGATGATGACGCCGTCACCGTATGCTCTTTGAACCTTTCCGAAGCCCGTGTCCGCTTTTTCGGCTGTAACAAAGGCATTGACCTCTTCAAAACTGTTTTCATCGAATAGAATGTCTATCCTTTCCCAGGCCGTGAGCTTTCCTTTGGAATGCTGCTTTTCTTCAGCCCTTTTATCGTGTTGCGCTTCGTGTTCAGTCCGACGCTCAATGAAGCGCATATAGTTTTTGCCTTTTACATCCATCTGTCTGTATTGCAATTCGGGGCGTATAAGTATGTTTTATAACACAGCACCCTCAGTTTATGCCACAAAACTATAAAAAATCCTCATATCGCTAAGAGGCCTCATTCGAAGAGTTTACGATCAGATAATGAGGCGCTTGACACCCATCTCTCAGGTAGGGCGTTCCAATTTTTCAGGAGGTCTGGGAAGAGGGTGTCCCGGGTCTCAAGATTCTTCATCAGGTGAAAGCGTAAATCACTTGTACTCGACCACAGTACCCTTTTGCTCAGGTCCTCTGACGCTATGCCGCTTCCTGCCGTCAGATGGCCACCCCCTCCGTTTCCCCTGTAGGAATTGAGGGCTACCCGATAGCTGCTGTCCGGATGAAAGCAGCGGCCATCGGAAAACTGCAGGATGCTGATCCTTGATCCTGCCTCCTCACGCAAATCGACGGTGTAATCGATTCCCGCAGCCGATGAAAAGTTGAAATAGGGATGAGCCAGTCGGCCAGGCTCGTTTTCGCTGAACCGGAGCATATGGTCCGACTTGCTTTTCATGGTTGCGAACCAGTTGTCTGCTGCGTGTTCGAGAAAGCCATTGATTTCCCGGCCTGTGAGTTCCATTACATAGAGCATGTTCTCGAAACGATAGAGGCTGAACATATCGGCCACCCTCAGCGGTCCTTCGCGGAGATGGGCATTGAGCGAGAGGGGGGCTGTAAAGGAAATGTCTGCTCCCGACAGGTCCAGTTGAAGCTGATGGATGAGGGTCGATATGGAGGAAGGTCCAAAGAGCGCATCAAGCCCCTCAATGTCTGCGGCAAGCCAGCAAACCGTATCTTCAAGGTAGTTGTCAATGGCCAGTCTTTCATTTTCAAAGGCCTTTATAAATTCAGCAGAGGGCTGATAACCTGAAAGATCCACATTTTTGGCCGACTTAATCTTTGCTCCGGCAGGCGCCAGTTCAACAAGCAGCTCACCGGCAAAACGCGCATGGCTGCCCGGATCAATGACCACTACGGAATCGCCTTCCGGATTAAGCACCCAGTAGATCCCTGTCTGGTGATCATGTCCGGCAAATATGGCGTCGAAACCGGGGACCGTTTTGGCGATATGCAGGGAGGCATTCTCGTTCAGATAGGGTTCCGGATTCCCCCCATAACTCAGGTCGGTTCCCGAATGAAACAGTCCAATGATCAGGTCGGGTTTTTCCTTTTCTTGAATGCGTGGGATCCATTTTTGAGCCGTTTCGGTCATGTCCTCAAAAACCATGTCGGGCCAAAGCGTTTTTGGCAGCCAGTTGGGGATGCCGGGTGTAATGAGTCCCAGTACCGCAACCTTAAAGGCTCCTGCATGAAGTATGGCGTAAGGTTCAAAGGCCGGCTCACCATTGGCTTCAAATACAGCATTGGCTGCCAGCCAGGGAAAGGCATAGTCCTTTTCAAGCCTTCGGTAAACAGCCGGCCCGGCTTCTATATCGTGGTTTCCGACGCTTGCTGCATCGTAGCCCATATAGTTCAGCACACTGGAAGCCAGGTGGGGATGCAGGGTATCGATGAAATTGTAGTAATAGATTCCAGGACTGCCCTGGAGGAAGTCCCCGTTGTCGAGAACCAGCATCAGGGTGTCGGGATTGTCATCGTGGGCCTTGATGTAGGAAAACATGTGTGCGAGCGAGTTTTGGGTTTCGCGCTGTTGGACGGGGTCGTAGGGGAAAATGCTTCCATGCACATCTGTCGAGACAGCTATGCGGACAAGCTGCTGTTTGTTCGAACATGAGCCCGCTATCATCAGGATGCCCAGGGTAAAAATCAGGAAGGCTTTATTCATCTCTTGTGCGTTTAACGATCGTTTAGCTTAATGAATAACACCTGAATGGGGTGAAAGTTGTTTACAAAGGGGAGATATCCTCAGAAACACGGGTTTAAGCCTCTTTATCTGACTGATAAGCAATCATAGCCATTGATCGGCAGGCTACGCTTCTTGTACCGGACAGTTCTGTTAAGAGCTATTGTGCCTCAGTCAAAGTTCCCGCACCTGAGCAATCAACTCCGCCGGGAATGCCTTGGATGCTGTGCTTATGAAGCAGTGGGGTTAGTTCTTTGAACGGCTGAAATTCAAGTCCTGGAAATCGTAACTGAAATCAATATCGGGTGATATACCTTTCATTTTCAGGCCAACGGCCCTTCCTTCTTCATCCAGGCTGAAGATGGCGAAGGCATCGGCATCCATCTCGCGATCGAGCCATTTTATGGCAAAGCTGTTGGCTTTGTAATGGTACATGGGGCCATTTAGTTTGGGCGATCGCAGCGACCTGAACCAGAGTTGTTTGTTCTTTAAGCTGACTTCCACTTTTCCGAACCATGGATCGACATAGATGCCTGTGAAATCGGCAGGTGTATAGTTATGCTCGCCTGTTTCCACGGTTTCCCAAACGGCATCGACTACCGCCTGGGAACACGCTGAGGACTGCGCCTCTGAGACCCGGTAAACCTCGGTCCAATTGGCATCCTCAAGGCCCAGATAGGCATCGACAATGGTTTGGGAAACCGCCTTGAAGAGGGCTGCTCCGCCGTAGTAGGAGTTGGTGAGTACGACGACACCCAGATTCATGTCAGGAATCATATAGGTTTTTGACAGCATGCCCGAGAGGTCGCCGGTGTGAGAGATGGTCATCAGGCCCAGTACATCGGAGATCCGCCAGCCCAGGCCATAGCCCGAAAACCGGGTCTTATACCGATCGTCGGGCCGGACCTTAATGGTGGTATGGATCTTCCACATCTCACGCTGGCTTTCAGGACTGAACAGGTTTTTTTCCAGCTTGCTGCCGTATTTCCCTGCATTCAGGTGCAAAAGCATCCACCTGCAGAGGTCCTCGGCACAGGAAAGGACCCCGCCGGCAGCTCCGTTGATTTTTTCAGGATCAAATTCATAATAGGGAATGACACGAAGCCTGCCATCCCTTGCCAGGTGAGCAGCAGCGATATTCTCTGCCCCACACAGCGAGGGGGGAAGGGTATAGGAATGCTTCATGTCGAGGGGCTCCAGAATGCGAATCCGGACGAAGTCCTCCCAGGGCATCCCACTAAGCCTTTTAATCAGCTCCCCGGCCACCAGATAAAGAATGTTGTCATAGTCGTACCTGGTGCGGAAGGCCGATTGGGGTTCAAAGTACTGGAAATTAACCAGCATGTCTTCGATGCTGAAGTCCGAGCCCGAAGGCCATTTTTGCAAATCGCCTGCTCCAAGCCCCAGCCCGCTTCGGTGGGTCAGCAGGTCCTGCACATTGAAGTTCCTGGTGACATAGTCGTTGTACATCCTGAATTCGGGAATGTGATCGATCACCCGGTCTGTCCAGCTAAGCTTTCCTTCCTCTACCAGCAGCGCGAGGGCACAGCTTGTAAAGGCTTTGGAGTTGGAGGCAATGGCAAAGGCTGTTTGTGCATCAACCGGCTCACCGCTGTCTACCGAGCGTTGGCCATAGCCCCTGCAATGCACCACCTGTCCATCTTTAACCACCCCCAGGGCCACTCCGGCCACCTTGAATGTTTCCATGGCCTCTTCCACCAGCTGGTCGATCTCAGTTGTTGAAAGCTGGGCAAACAGGGATGTCGAGAATAATGCAGAAAGAAGCAGCACTGCGGCTAAGTTCCAGGATGCTCGGATGTTCATGTTGTTGGTTTTGAAGGATGTGCTTGCAAGTTAGCAATTCTCATCTGCAGACAAGGCCTGATTTGCTTTGAACAGAAAGGGATAGTTTTTACATTTAGAGAATAGAACAGTTTCAGAGCTATGGCTTCAAGTGAGATTAAACCCATTACCATGCCCGGGGTTCACAGTCGGGTTTATCGCTATCTCCAGAAGTATATGGCCCCCTCCAGGCAGGCTGATATTCTGGATGTTGGCGCCGGACATGGGGCCTTTTCGCTTCGCTTGCATGAGGATGGCTACAGGGTGTCGGCCTGTGATTTCATGCCGGATCATTTCCATGTGGAAGGAATTGAATGCAGATGGGCAGATGTAACAAAGGCTTTGCCCTATGAAGATGCTTCCTTCGATGTGGTGATGGTGATTGAGGTCATGGAACACGTTCATGATCATCAGGTCTTGTTCGAAGAGTGCTACAGGGTTCTGAGGCCGGGGGGCATGCTGTTCTTTTCGACCCCCAATATCATGTCCTTAAAATCGAGATGGCGCTTTCTTTTTTGTGGCTATTTCTATGCTTTTAAACCCCTGGATTATGCGCGGACTGACGGGCTTCAGCATACAGCTTCACTGACGGTGGATCAGTACAGGCATCTTGCCGTTAGCAGCGGTTTTGAGCGTATCGAACTCGACATCGACAAAAGGCAAAAATCGTCCCGCTTGCTTGCGTTTCTGATCCCCTTCATCCGCCTGTCCTCCTGGCGTAAGGGCTATCCTTACCAGCTCCACAACCGCTATGACCTGCTTACCGGACGCCTTCTGTTTTTCAGATTGCATAAGCCTTCCCGCTAAGCGGTCAGGCTTATGCCATTTATTCTGTTCCGAAGGTCCCGGCCAGAAGGGTGTCCAACTCTTCGGAAGAAATGTTCCTTGCAACGATTCGGCCTTCCTCATTCAGGAGGATATTCTGGGGCAGGGAGTAAACGTGGAACTTTTTAGAGATTTCCCAGTTTTCATCCATGATCTGGGACCATGCACCCACTCCGTCTGTCTCAATGGCTGTGCGCCATTCGTTTTCATTCTTCATTGGAGCGATGCCGAGCATCTGGAGCCCATAGGCAATGTACTTTTCGTATACAGCGGCAATCAGTGGGTTTTCTGTTCGGCAGGGCGGACACCAGGAAGCCCAGAAATCGATGAAGAGGTAGTTCCCCAGATACATGTCGGGGCTGACAGGCATGCCTTCCTGGTCGATGGCATCAAAGCGGGGAGGTGTATGCCCGATCGTCGTAGCCCTGTATTGTTCGACTTGCTTCCTTAGCGTAAGGGTCATCGGGCTGTTGGGATACTCGGCATCAAAGGCCCTTAGTTTTTGTTCCAGATAACCCAGTTCCTTTGAAAAGTCTGCGAATTGAAGGGCGTAAAAGGCTGCCGGGTTGATGCCCATATCATCGACTTTTGCTCTGAAGTCCAGGATGAAAGCCCGCATGGCCGTGTCCAGGATGGCCTGGTTGAGCGCAATTTTTTCCGGGTCGTTGCTCAGTAAGGCTTGCTGTAAACTGGTTTCAATCTTGCTCAGATGCAGTGCTTTCAGCTTTTCAAGTTCGGCATCGAAGCCGGCGATTCTGGCCGAAAGCTCCGAGCCCCTGAAACGGGCCAGGCGGCCATCGTGTCTGACCCGGATTCGGCCGGGTTCGTCGGCCGAGATATGTGCGTGGACCAGGTCTCCAAAGCTCAGGAATAGTATGTTGGGTTCGGCGAAAGGCATAAGAAAGCTTGCCTTTCCCCTGGCATCTGCCGTCGCAGTATCGATGGTCTGGTAGCTCATGGTTTCGGCATCCAGGGCCTTCAGGGTGATGAGCTTCCCGGGAAAAGGGCCTTCGACTTCCAGTTTGATATGCTCATCGGAGCAGGCGCTGATGAGCATGATCAGGGATAGCAGAAGTAGTGGTCTGGCGTTCATTGGAGATCGAGCTGGATTATGGCCACGAAGATACGAATCTTGCCCCATGAAAGCTCAGATCTGCATGAAATCCTCACGCAGAACCTTGTCCAGCATTTCCAGCAGGCGGCAGGCATGGTTCTCGCTGAACACCAGAGGGGGCTTGATTTTAAGCACGTTTTCGTCTCTTCCTTCGGTGCTCATCAGGATGCCTGAAGCCTTCATCCTTTCGGCAAGGTAGGATGCCCTGTCGCCAAGCGGTTGCAGATTGGACCCATTGAGTTCGAAGCCCAGAAAAAGGCCCTGGCCCCTGACGTCAGCAATGATGGGAAAGCGTTGCTGCAGGTCGCGCAGCCCCGATTTCAGAAAGTTTCCGGTGCTCAGGGCATTCTCCTGCAGTTGCTCATCCCGAATAACCTGAAGGACAGCCGTTCCGATGGCGCAGGAAACCGGATTGCCTCCAAAGGTGTTAAAATACTCCATGCCATTGGCAAAGGCATCGGCCACTTTTGGGGTGCAAACAACGGCGGCCAGCGGGTGTCCGTTTCCAATGGGTTTGCCAATGGTAACGATATCGGGGATGACTTCGTGGAGCTGAAAGCCCCAGAAGTGCGAGCCTAGCCGGCCACAGCCCACCTGAACCTCATCGGCTATACACAGCCCGCCGGTTTTCCTGACTGCCTCATAGGCCAGTTTCAGGAATCCTTCGGGCAATTCAATCTGTCCGGCACAGGAAAGGATGCTTTCACAAATAAAGGCCGCCGGTTTTCGGCCTTTTTGCCCCAGCTCCTCAATGATGGGATTGATATGTGCAGCATAAAGGGGGCCTGTATTGCTTCCCCTGTATCGTCCTCTGAAACGGTCGGGCAGCGGAAGGACATGGGTATGCTCCGCTGCGCCGGTCCCCCCCCTTCCATCGAATTTGTAAGAACTGATACTTACACAGCCGGTGGTATTTCCATGGTAGCCCATTTCCATGGCAATCATGTCTTTCTGTCCGCTTGCTGTCATGGCCATGCGCAGGGCGAGCTCATTGGCCTCACTGCCCGAATTCACAAAATGCACCACACTGAGCTCGGGAGGGAAGCTTTCCAGCAGCGACTCTGCAAATGCAATTATATTATCGTGCAGATAGCGGGTATTGGTGTTGAGGATGGCCATTTGGGCCTGACCGGCAGCAACAACCCTGGGGTGTTCGTGGCCTACATGCGCTACATTGTTTACCGTGTCCAGAAAGCGGCGTCCAAGGTGGTCGATCAGCCAGGGGCCATCACCCCTGACGATTTTCAGGGGCTTGTGGTAGGACAGGCTGAGGCTTTTTCCGAGGTGTTTTTTTCTGTAGTCCTTTGTTTCGTTCAGGCCCGGTTGGCCGGTCTGCTGCTTCAGGGCTTCCTCCTTAAACAGGAGGTTTGGATCCGGGCAGAGATCCAGCCAGCTCTCTTGTTCATCTGCGAAACATACCCCGGGAAAGTCGTCCGTGTAATCCAGCAGGTCGAGCATCAACTGAAAGTGCAAATGAGGAGCCCAGTTCCCGTTTTCGGGCCAGTTTCCAATGAGGCCGATCATTTCGCCTTTGATTAGTTGGTCGCCTTTTCGGAGCATTGCAATGCTCCGTGGGTCGAGATGGCCGTAGAGGCTGTAGAAGCTTTCCTGGCCCATGGCATGTTTCAGCACCACCAGACCTCCATATTCCTTATCACCGGCATCGTTTACGGCAAATACCACTTCGCTGTCGAACAGCGTATGGACAGCTGTGCCGGCCGCTACCCAAAAGTCAATGCCCAGATGAATACTCCGGCTTTTTGGTCCGTCAATGCCTGCTTTTTCGTAGGCTTCCGAACTGTAAAGCGCCCGCGCTTCCCCATAGCCCCCTCCCAGCAGGAAGGAAGCCGCATCTTTTTGCACCAAGGCGATCCGGCCTTCGAGTTCATTTGGATCGTTCAGGTTTCCGATATGGCCTGTCCAGCCGGCACCTACGCTCAGATCCAGGTGGTGAAGGCCTTCAAAGCTCAGGCCCGGAAAGAGGTCCGGCGCATTGCATTGTTGTTGAGCAGCCCAGCTGCTGAAATGACTAACATGCCTGTGAGCAGCGTAGTTACAGGCTGTGCGGAACCTGCAGAGAGCCAGTATGGGTGGAATTTTGGCCCATGTCCGCAGCAGGGACCACATGCCCGCGTCGCTTACCTGCAGATAGGCATTCTCAGGTTCAGCCTTCCTGTTTTGGGCCGAGCGGCAGACACTCACCACTGCCCGCATGCCCACCAGGGTGTAGAGCATGTCGAGCTCATCTTCCTGTAAGGGGAAGGCCTTGTGATAGCCCTTCAGGATGTGCATGGCTGCCTCCAGCGGATCGGGACTGTCCATTGCGGCATAGGCGATGCAGATGGCTACATCATTGATGAGCTGGGTATAAACGGCATCCCCGTAGTCGATAAGCCCCACCACCTCCGGGGATTCCAGGTCAGTACCAACAACAATGTTATTGTCGTTGGCATCGTTGTGTACCACGCCTTTTCGGAGTTTTTGGTAGTGGGGAGCCATTTCCCGGTAGCGCGCCTGGAAGGTGGACAGGACCATCCATTCTGCCGGATCGAACAAATCGCGGCAAGCGTAAGTCCATTCTGCCCGGGCCAGATCCCAGATAAACGATCGGGAAGCCTCTGGGTGAGTGAAGCCCTGAAGGGCAAGTGTAAGGGTTCCGGTTTTTTCGCCCAGGCTTTGCAGGAGGGACTCGCCCCGCGGATTAACATTGGCCCAAAGCCTGCCCTCGATCCAGGTCAGCAGGCGCACGGGATACACCTTCCCGTCTGCCCCTCTGTACTCCTGCAGTACATCGCCATTCTTGCCTCCTTGGAGTTCGGGCACAACAAGCCTACCGGAAAAGCCGGCCAGATGCCCGAGTAAAGCCGTTTGAAAACCAAGTACATCGGGATTGGTACCGGGCCGGCTGATCTTCAGTAAGTAAGTCCCCGAGTGGCTGTCGAGCCGAAAATTCATGTCCTCTTCTCCCGGCAGCTGCTTCAATTGCCCTTCAAGCCCATAAAACCTGTTGACGATGGCCTGGGCCTGATCCATTCCGATATGCGCTCCGAATGACACAGGAGGTTGGTGCTTATTGGGTACGCTTCCGGGCTTAGTTGAAGCGATTGATTACCAGCTATCTAAAATAAACAAACAAGGCTGTCCTGAAGCAGCTTCAAGACAGCCTTGTTCGTGTGTTCAGCTATCAGAGCTCAGCGAAGACCTTCTCAAGAAGGGCCTTGGTGGCCTTAATGCCTTCATCTTCGGAAAGAACGCTTCCTTCATATTCGATGCCCACATAGCCTTTGAATCCGGATGCCTTTACAATCTTCATGATGCGGAGGTAGTCCTTGGCGGTTTCATTGCCTTCAGCATCAAATTCATGGGACTTTGCACTTACCCCCTTGGCATAGGGCATGATTTCTTCAATTCCCTTGTACATATCGTAAGACTCAGCGCAGCCATCGGGTCCGTATTTGATACAGAAGTTTCCGAAATCGGGAAGGGTTCCCACATTGTCCATGCCAACTGCTTCCATCACACCAGAAAGCCAGGCTCCGTTGGAGGAATAACCGCCATGGTTTTCAACCACAATGTTGATGCCCTTGGAGGCTCCGTATTCACCCAGTTTGCGCAGACCATCTGCGGCATTGGCAGCGACCTCTTCCGGAGTACCCGATCCGGCAGCATTTACACGGATCGTCTTGGCGCCAAGGTATTTGGCAATATCGACCCAGGCGTAGTGCTTTTCGATGGTTTTCTGGCGGGCTTCGGGATCTGCATCTCCCAGGTTACCGAGGGCATCGCACATGATCAGTCCAACGCTTACTCCGGCCTCATCGCAACGCTTCTTAAAGGCTTCCCAGTAGGCCATGTCATCGACCTTGCCGAAATAGAAGGTGTTGACCAGTTCGATGCAATAGATGCCATATCCGGCAGCGATAGTCGGGAAGTCGTCCGGACTCAGTTCACCCTGAAGAAGGGAATCCGGATTTTCATTCAGTAGTCGACCGAAGGTGCCCCAGTCCGTAAGGGCAGGTCCGAAGAAGGATTTGTGCAGCGACCATTGTGCAAGTGAAATCTGAAAGTCGGCATTGCTTTCATGAGTGGTTTCATGTTTGGGTTCCTGTTTGGTTTCATTGCCGGTCTTCGTTCCCGTGTTACAGGAAAAGGAAACGATTGTGAGGCAAGCCATCAGCAGGGCCACGGTGGAAAGAGCAATCTTTTTCATTAAAACAGAATTTAGGTTGTTATTGTAATGCGAGGTCGAAAGATACAAAATCTATCTGTTCATTCGCAGTCGTTTCGGAGGATCTGCATAGGCTGCCCTGAAGTTAAAAATGCTAACTTGCACCTTTTTGTCGTCGACAATGTCTAAAACACCTGCGAATATGCGTTTGCCCGGGCGGCTGTTAAGGGTCGTTTTCACACTGGTTTTTTCTTTGCTGTTTATTAGCCGCAGCGATGCGCAGACCATTCGGATTATGCCACTTGGCAACTCTATTACGGCAGGCAGTATGTGCACAAATGGAAGCATTTGGACGGGATGTACCCCCCTGGGCGGAAATGTGGCTGTAGGCTATCGCCAACGCTTGTATCAGCTGTTGAGCGCAGCGGGTTATCAAATCGATTTTGTAGGATCGCAGCACTTTGGCTATGACCTGATGCAGGACCCCGATTGTGCGGGATTCGGAGGACATAACGACAGGCAATTGGCCGAAATAATGCTGTATGGGAAGACCACTTACAGGGGGGTAACCACCACCTATACACCCGGGCCTTACATGCAGAGTTATCCGGCCGATGTTGTGCTCTTACATATTGGGACCAACGATGTGCTGGCGACCGATACGCAGTCCCAGGATGTTTACCGGATATTGGACGCTATTGATGACTATGAGGAGTGGAGCGGACAGCCGGTCATGGTTTTTGTGGCTCGCATTATCGGGCAGCGGGGCTATCCTTGCGGAACCCATCCCGGAACCCAGGCCTACAATGCCCTGATCGAAGATTTGGTGGCTGCCAGGCTGGCGGCCGGAGACCAGATCAGCCTTGTTGACATGGAGTGTGGGGCAGGGCTCGACTATAACAGCGATCTGACCGACGAGGTTCATCCCAACCAGACTGGCTATGATAAGATGGCAGATGCCTGGTTCACGGCACTTTCTGCCTGGATCAGCCCCCCTCAAAAGCTATACGAACTCAGGCTTGAAACCGATGGAACAGTCGGTGCAGAAGTTCAGCCCGACACACCCGTAATGGTTTCCCATGGGGAGGCAACAAGCATTGAGGTAAGCCAGGTTCCCGATGGCTATATGTTTGTCAGATGGGAGCTGGTTTCAGGTGAAGGTGTCAGCATTGCTGATCCGGAGCAGGCAAGTACAACCATTACCCTTTCCGACGGAGATGCACGTGTGCGTGCCGTTTTTTCTACCCTGAAGCATCAGCTTGCAGTAACCATAGATGGAGGAGGTCAGGTGGTTCGCACACCGGAGGGAAGCAGCTTTGAGCACAACAGCCATGTACAGCTTGAAGCCATCGCCGATCCTGGTTATGTATTTACGGCCTGGTCGGGTTCCATCGGGGGGAGTGAAAATCCTGTCGATCTGCTGATGGATGAGGACAAGGCGGTAACTGCCCGTTTCTCGCCATTGAAGTATGCACTTGAGCTCAGAACTGACGGAACCCCGGGTGCTGTGGTGCATCCCGAAGGAACGATATGGGTTGATCATGGTGCGAATCAGGCCATTGAGGTGGTGGAGGTTCCCGAGGGTTATCTGTTCAGTCACTGGGAAATAAGCCAGGGCAGAGGTGTAGGCATTCTTGACGATGAGGCACTTTCGACCAGTGTTGTGCTTGAATCAGGTGCGGCCACCATTGAGGCGCACTTCGGCAGAGATATTGTCGTTTCCTCAGTCCAGATTCCCGACACCGTTGCTCGGGTGGGTGATGTTGTTGAGGTCTTCATTGAACTAACAGCGGATCGGGGACCGGATCTGAGCGTCCTCTCGGGAAAGGTAGGCGGTTACGAATTATACGGACTGGAACGGACCGGAACGGCCACATATCTGTCGAGACTCGATATTGAGGAAGGAGGGAACGAGTACCTGGCCAGTGAGGACATTCCGGTAGAAAATCTTGTCCTTAGCGGGGCGCAAGGTAAGGGCATACGTTACAGAGGGACGATTGTGCAGCCAAACGACTTGTTCGACGGGCGATCACCGGTGATCACCGCTGTGACTCTGCCGGATTCCGTCTTTGCAGCCGGGGATAGTATTTGGCTGGGACTGAAAGCCGACCAGGAAGGCTATCGGCTGGCGGAAGACAGCCATGTTAACGGGATTACCCCGGCTACGGGGCGTATCCTTCTGGAGGATTTGTCTGGCGGAGACTACAGGCTGATCTACCTGGTTTCCGAGGGGGATGCTTCGGTTGAGCCCGGTGCCCTTGAGGCTGCGATTGTGCTTGAGGACGCTGCATTAAACCGGAACGTGAGGCTGCCCGAACTCCCTGTGAACAGCCTGTCGATTGTGCTGTCTTCGCTTCCTGAGCGGAGCATGGTTTCAGGAAGGGTTTATCCCAATCCTGCTTCGGAAACCCTGATCTTTGAACCGCATAAGGAGCTTGGCAGCGGGCTTGTACAAATCACCGATTTAAGAGGCTGCAGGGTTTACCTGGAATCCTTTCCACAGCTTCCTGTTACCGGACTCCGAATCGATGTTTCGGGCCTGCCCCCCGGGGTGTATATCCTGCAGCTAAATGACGAGGCAGGTCCTTTCGGAGTTTATCTCTGGATGAAAAAGTAGCCCCGGATACACCGATGATTTGCTTCTCGCCACATCAATTTCTGAACACTTAAACTCAGTATGATGAAATATGGTGTAAATCGCGTGACCCTTGTTGGCCATGTGGGCGATGACCCACGTGTGACAGAAAAGGAGGGGGAGGCCTTTGTGGCAAATTTCCCGCTTGCAACCAATGCCTTCTACCGAAACAAAGAGGGAGAAGAAATCTCCAACACGGAATGGCACCGGATTGTGGTATGGAATAAGGCAGCCGACATTGTCAGACGTTATGTCAAAAAGGGGGATCCCCTCTATATCGAGGGGCGAATCTCCACCAGTTCCTGGGACGACAAAGAGGGAAACAAACAATACAGCACGGAGATCATCTGTGAAAGCTTCCTTTTCCTGTCGCCAAGAAATGTGCAGGAAGTCGCTGAAGCCTAATCCCCGGTGCTGTAGCTGTCGATAGGCTCACAGGAGCAAACCAGGTTTCTGTCGCCATAGCCCTCATTTACCCGGCTCACGGTGGGCCAGTACTTGTTTTCCCTGACCCATTCCAAAGGAAAGGCTGCTTTTTCCCTGCTGTAAGGCCTGTCCCAGTTTTCTTCCATCAGGATGGAAGCCGTGTGCGGGGCATTTCGCAAAACACTGTCTTCGGCTTTTACCCGTCCTTCGGCAATGTCCATGATGTCGTGATAGATGTCGATCATGGCTTCAATGAAGTGGTCGAGCTCGGCCTTTGATTCGCTTTCGGTGGGCTCCATCATCAGGGTCCCGTGCACCGGGAAGGAAAGGGTGGGTGCATGAAAGCCGTAGTCCATTAATCGCTTTGCTATATCAGTTTCGCTGATATCGGCCAGGCCTTTGAACTTCCTGCAATCGAGGATCATTTCGTGAGCTACGAAGCCCTTGTTTCCTGTGTAAAGGATGTCATAGTACTCGCTTAGCGAGGCGGCCACATAATTGGCATTCAGAATCGCAAGCCTGGTGGATTCCTGCAAGCCCTCAGCACCCAGCATGTGAATGTAGGCATGGGATATTGCGAGGATGCCGGCACTGCCGTAGGGTGCTGCAGCAACGGGGGCAATTCCATGGATGCCACCTGCTTCAACCAAAGGATGGGAGGGCAGGAATTCTACCAGGTGCCCTGCAACCCCGATGGGACCCACGCCGGGGCCGCCTCCGCCATGAGGAATGGCAAAGGTTTTATGCAGATTGAGATGGCATACATCTGCCCCGATAATCCCCGGTGAGGTGAGGCCGACCTGCGCATTCATGTTGGCTCCATCCATGTAAACCTGTCCGCCGCATTCATGCACAATGTCGATGATTTCTCTGATATTGTCTTCGAATACGCCATGTGTGGAGGGGTAGGTAAGCATGATGGAGGAGAGTTCCCTGCTGTGCGCTTCAGCCATTCTCCGGAGGCATCCGGAATCGATATTACCCCTGTCATCACAGTCCACAACCTTTACGGTGAGGCCTGCCATAACTGCACTCGCGGGGTTCGTGCCATGGGCAGATGCAGGGATCAGTACGATGTTTCTGTGGCCCTCACCCCGGGCCTTCTGGTAGGCACGGATGACCATCAGGCCCGTGTATTCTCCAGTGGCGCCCGAATTAGGCTGGAAGGAAACGGCCTCGAACCCGGTAATGGCCCGTAAGGCTGCTTCCAGCTCATTGATAAGCTGGTGGTAGCCTTCGGTCTGTTGTATCGGGACAAAGGGGTGTATCGAACTGAAAGCCGGCCAGCTTAGGGGCATGAGTTCGGTGGCGGCATTTAGTTTCATGGTGCAGGAACCCAGCGAAATCATGGAACGGGTCAGGGTAATGTCCTTCCGGGCCAGGCGGGCAATGTAACGCATGAGTTCGGTTTCTGTCCGGTAACGGTGAAAGACTTCCTGTTTGAGAATAGGGTCTTTTCTGCGCAGGTTTTTCGGGATGGGATCAAAATCCAGACCGGGCTTTGTCGGTGAAAGGGCCTTTCTGGCGACAAGGGCAAAGACCTGCATGATTTCCTGAATTTCTTCTTCTTCACAGCTTTCATCGCAGGAAAACTGGACGTGCCCCCTGTCTGGGTAGTAGAAGTTGATCTCCTGCTTTTCCGCTTCTTCCCTGATGTCATCGGCAGTGATGCCATCCGGCAGGACAATATGCAGGGTATCGAAAAAGGTATCGTTCTTCAGGGAATAGCCCAGGGCGATTAAATGCCCGGCAATTTCTGTGGCAGCCTCGTGGATGTTTCCGGCAATGCGCGCGAGTCCCTCGGGTCCGTGGTAAACGGCATACATTCCCGCCATGCTGGCCAGTAAGGCCTGGGCAGTACAAATGTTTGAGGTTGCCCGTTCGCGCTTGATGTGCTGCTCCCGTGTTTGAAGCGCCATACGCAGTGCTGGTTTTTCATATTGGTCGACCGAAATGCCGATGATGCGACCGGGGATATGCCTCTTGTAGGAAGCTTTGGTGGCAAAAAAGGCTGCATGAGGGCCTCCGTAAAACATGGGAATGCCGAAGCGCTGGGTAGAACCAACAACGACATCTGCGCCCCATGTTGCCGGTGGCTTCAGCATGGCCAGGCTCATGGGATCTGCCGCCACGGCTAAAGCGATGTCTCTGGCCTTCAGCTTATCAGCGAAGGAGGCATAGTTTCTGATGCTTCCATCGGCAGCGGGATACTGCAACAGACAGGCAAAAACCTCTTCTCCGGGTTCCACTTCGTCATATTCTCCGAATACCAGCTCAATCCCCAGTGACTCGGCACGATTACTCAATACAGCTTGGGTTTGCGGGAAAGTATTGGCATCCACAAAGAACTGTTTACATCCGGCCTTTACAGCTGCTCTGGGCCTGGCCTTATAGAGCATGATCATGGCTTCGGCTGCCGCAGAAGCTTCGTCGAGGAGGGAGGCATTGGCGAGTTCCATACCTGTAAGTTCCATGATCAGGGTTTGGAAATTTAGCAATGCTTCGAGCCGGCCCTGTGAAATTTCAGCCTGGTAGGGGGTATAAGAGGTGTACCAGTCGGGATTCTCCAGCATGTTTCGCTGAATAGCTGAAGGAAGGCAGGTGTTGTAGTAGCCCAGCCCGATATAACTTTTATAGCGCTTATTTCGGGCAGCTATTGAGCGCATTCGCTCCAAATAATGTTGCTCATCAAGGGGCTCCGGAAGTTGAAATACTTCTGGCTTGTAAATGCTCGAAGGGATCGTCTTCTTTATGAGTTCCTCCATGGAGGAAGTGCCGGTCTTTGCCAGCATTTCATTAATTTCGCCGGAGCCTGAACCCAGGTGACGGAGGCTGAATCGGTCAGCTTTCATATAGCGGAGATTTTTCGTTAGATCCACTCCCTTATTCGGGAGTCCAAATATAGCGATTCGGGGCAGGAATAAATATGTCGCAAATCATGTTTGGGCGTGATCAGAGGAAGGGGTTTTCGTTGCGTTCGCGGCCAATGGTGCTGGAGGGGCCATGGCCTGGATATATCAGGTATTCAGGGGGTAAAGAAAGCAGCCGGGTCTGGATGGCAGCGATCAGTGTGTCGTAGTTTCCTCCCGGCAGATCGGTACGTCCAATGCTTCCACGAAAAAGGGCATCCCCGGTAATTACAAAGCGGCTTTCCGGAACGAGGAAGGCCAGGCTTCCGGGGCTGTGACCAGGTACATGAATGGCCCGAATTTCATCCTCACCAAGGAGGATTTGTTCCCCGTCTTCCAGGTAAACATCGATGGCCTCAAAACCGGGGATGGTTAAGCCAAACATTTCACCCATTTGGCGGGCATTTCTGACCAGCATGAGTTCTTCTTTATGGGCCCTCAGGGGAAGCTCATATTCATTTTTCAGGTGCATGACCCCCAGCAGGTGGTCGACATGACAATGCGTATTCAGCTGTCCGCAAAGCCTGTATCCCCGGTCCACGATCAGCCGATCGAAACCTTCTTGTTCCGGACCTTCTGTGAAGGCAGGGTCAACGACGATGGCCTCACCTTTTTCGTTCGAAAGCAGGTAGGTGTTTACCTGGAAGGGATTAAAGATGAGGGTTTCTATCCGGATCATATCAGCTGTTTTTTCCTTTTAACATTGGAACAAAAGAAAAGTCTCCGTGTTCGCTGCGGATAAGGGTACCGTCCTTTTTTTGAATTTTGACCATAACCTGCCCGGAGTCACCCCCTTCGGGAACAACCAAAATGCCTCCCTCGGCAAGCTGGTCGATTAGCCTGAGGGGTATTTCGGGGGCAGCAGCAGTGATCAATATCCTGTCGAAAGGGGCGTAGGAGGGAAGTCCTTCATAGCCGTCACCAAAGAAAAACACGGGTTTATAACTTAACTGTTTCAGCACCTTTTGGGCTTCAAGGTATAGTTGCCGTTGCCTTTCGATGGTGAATACCCGGGCCCCCAACTCAAGCAATACGGCAGTTTGGTAACCCGATCCGGTCCCAACTTCGAGCACCTTTTGGTGGGCATGTACCTCAAGCAAAGCACTTTGAAATGCAACAGTATAGGGTTGGGAGATGGTCTGGCCCGAGGCGATTGGAAAGGCTTTATCGGTATAGGAGAAATTAATAAAGCTGCTGTCCATAAACAGATGCCGTGGTACCTTGTCCATGGCATCAAGCACGGACCGGTCCTCGATGCCTTTCTCCTGTATTTCTTTTATCAGTCTCTTTCTTAGTCCTTTATGACGAAAACTGTCCACGCTCAGAAGATTTTTCCCAAAGATAGTTCATATTCTTTTCAGCGGAAGTTTTTTTTCGGATGCACACAATTATCATTTGATCCTGTCGTTTTTCAATAGAGAGGTCTCTTTTGAATGAAGAATCCCAGGAAACAATACCTGCGTTATGTATTCTTTGATTTCTTAGCTGCTTTTGCGGCATGGGTGTTGTTCTTTCTCTTTCGGAAGGTACACATCGAACCCCTGGTATTCGGCATGGAGGTTCCGATAGTTTTCGGCCCTCGTTTCTGGGCCGGGGCGATCGGTTTGCCCTTCGCATGGGTTTTACTCTACTATTTTACAGGGTTTTATAATCAGGTTTACAGGCGGTCGCGGCTGAATGATTTTAGACGCACGCTGGCCAGCTCTCTTCTGGGTGTTCTGGTTATTTTTTTTCTGCTTATTCTGGATGATACCATCGCTGATTACAGGAATTATTACAGCCTTTTCTTCACCCTTTTCTTTCTTCATTTCTCTTTAACCCTGTTGTGCAGAATGGTGATTACCGGCAATACAGTCAGACGGGTGCACCGCAGGGAAATCGGTTTCCGCACCGTGATGATCGGAAGCAATGAGAATGCCGTAGATGTTTACCAGGACATTCTGAATCAGAAAAAGTCGACCGGACTGGAGATTCTTGGTTTCATAAATGTGCACCATAAGGAGCACTATCAGCTTCAGGATTACACTGCCCATCTTGGAGCCCTCCCACAAATGGAGGAGATTCTTCGGGATCAGGATGTTGAGGAAGTGATTATTGCCCTGGAGTCATCGGAGCATGGCAAAATCGGAGATATTGTGAGCCGGCTTTCGCTCATTGATGTGCGCATCAATGCGATTCCAAGTATGACCGACATTCTGACCGGCAGGGTGAAGAGCACCACCATTATGGGCACCCCGCTTTTGGAAGTGAACCACGAGTTAATGGCCCCATGGCAGATGAATGTCAAACAGTTAATGGATATTGTACTTTCCCTGTTTGCCCTGATTCTGCTTTCCCCTCTTGCCCTGGTTCTGACCATTGGAGTAAAGCTGTCTTCCCCCGGCCCGGTGTTCTACCGGCAGAGTCGTGTGGGACGATTTGGGAAGCCCTTCCGAATCTACAAGTTCCGCTCAATGTATCACAATGCCGAGGAGAATGGCCCCGAATTGTCCTCCAGGCACGATCCCAGGGTAACGCGTTTCGGACAGTTTATGAGGAAGCACCGGCTCGATGAGATTCCCAATTTTCTGAATGTGCTAAGGGGTGATATGTCCCTCGTAGGGCCAAGGCCCGAGCGTGCCTATTTTATCGATAAAATCACTAAGGTGGCCCCGCATTATATTCATCTTCACAAAGTAAAGCCCGGAATCACCTCCTGGGGGCAGGTCAAATATGGCTATGCAGAGAGTGTAGAGGAGATGATCAAGCGGCTTCGTTACGACATCCTCTACATTGAGAATATGTCGCTTTTCGTAGATTTGAAAATCCTGTTTTACACGGTGATTACCATCGTCAAGGGCCGGGGCGTCTGAAATCCTCAACGAACGCACCAGCCTGACACCTCATCTTCGAAAAGCTGCAAGCGTACTGCACCGGCCTTAAAACCCTTTTTTCGCCAAGCATTCCACATGCAGCGACGCCACCCGCGCCGGCTTAACATCTCATTTGAGAAGAGCTGCAAGCGTACTGCACCGGCCTTAAAACCCTTTTTTAGCCAAGCGGTACGCTTGTAGCGATGCCTCCTGCGCGGGCTTAATACCTCAATTGAGAAAAGCTGCGTGTGTACTGCGCAGGCCTTAAAACCCTTTTTTCGCCAAGCATTACACATGCAGCGACGCCACCCGCGCCGGCTTAACATCTCATTTTAGAAAAGCTGCAAGCGTACTGCGCCGGCCTTAAAACCCTTTTTTCGCCAAGCGGTACGCTTGTAGCGATGCCACCCGCACCGGCCTGACACCTCATGTTGAGAAAGGCTGCAAGTGTACTGCGCGGGCCTTAAAACCCTTTTTTAGCCAAGCAGTACGCTTGTAGCGATTCCAAACTCAACTTATAGACCGGTCTTAAACCCCGTTTATAGCCAAGCGGTACGCATAGGGCCTTGTATTGTCTCACTAATTAGTTCAGGCCGCGCGCTCTTAGAAGGGGCTCAATGGTTGGCTCGTGTCCCCTGAAGTTCACATACATCTTCATTTCATCCTCCGCACCTCCCATTTCAAGGATGTTCCGGCGGAAGGAAAGCGCCTTCTCAGCATCGAAGAGGGAGGTCTCCAGGAAGGCATCAAAGGCATCTTTGTCCAGCACCTCGGCCCATACATAGCTGTAGTATCCCGCTGAATACCCGCCTGCAAAAATGTGCTGAAAGTAGGTGGAACGATAACGTGGAATGATTTCATCAATAAGGCCGAGCTTTTTCATTGAAGCATCCTCGAAGCCGTTTACATCCAGGTCTGTGGCGTCTTCAAGCGTGTGATAGTCCATGTCCAGTACCGATGCAGCAATGTACTCAACCGTGGCAAAACCCTGGTTGAATTTCCCTGCGGCCTCTACGCTTGCGATCAATTCATCCGAAATAGCCTCTCCGGTTTCGTAATGCTTTGCATAGCTCTTCAGCACCTCCGGATGGGCTGCCCAGTTTTCCATAATCTGGGAGGGGAGTTCGACAAAATCGGTGGTAACAGCCGTTCCGGAAGTAGTCAGATAATTGGCCTGTGTCAGCATTGAGTGCAGGGCATGTCCAAACTCATGAAAGAAGGTCAGGGCCTCGTCGAAGCTGATCAGAGCAGGCTTTCCGCCCGTAGGCCTGGTAAAGTTCATCACGATGAGGTGAACCGGGGCAATGTGCCTGCCATTTTCGCTGTGGGCCTGACGGATGGAGGTGCTCCAGGCGCCCCCTCTTTTACCGGTACGGGGATGGAAATCCATATAGATGATACCCAGATGAGAACCGTCGGCTTCTTTCAATTCATAAGCCTTTACTTCCTCATGATAAGTGGGGAGATCTTCACGCAACTCAAAACCGAGCCCGTATAGTTTATTCACAACATCGAAAAGCCCTTCTTTTACGGTCTCAAGACTGAAGTAGCTGCGCAGTTCTTCTTCGTCGAGGGCATATTTCTCCCGGCGGATTTTATCGGCATAGTACCACCAGTCCCAGGATGCCAGCTTGAAGTTTCCACCTTCGGCATCAATCATGGCCTGCATCATAGCCGCTTCTTCTCTGGCCTTTTTCAGGGCAGGCTCCCAGATTTGCTCCAGCAGGGAATATACGGTCTCGGCATCGCCGGCCATGCGGTCGGCGAGGACATAGTCGGCATGGCTTGCATAGCCCAGTAGATTGGCGCGCTCAATACGCAATTCCACGATCTCTTTGATGATTTCTTTGTTGTCCTTTTCATTGTCGTTGTCGCCACACATGATCACAGCCCGGTAGATCTCTTCCCGCAGCGAACGGTTTTCGGCATAGGTCAGAAAGGGAATCCAGCTGGGTTTGTGCAGGGTGAAAACCCATTTGCCTTCCATCCCCATCTGCCCGGCTGCATCGGCTGCAGCAGAACGCACAGATTCGGGAATGCCGGCCAAATCAGCTTCATTGTCAATGACCAATTTGTAATTGTTCGTTTCGGCCAGGGTGTTGTTCCCAAATTGCAGGCTCAGCATGGAAAGATGCTGGTCGATCTCACGTATCCGCTTTTTACCCTCTTCATCGAGGTTGGCGCCACCCCTTACAAATTTCTTATAGATTTTCTCAAGAACCTGCAACTGTTCCTTTCCGAGACCGGCATCCTGTCGGTTTTCATAGACCTCTTTTACCCGAAGGAAGAGGCCTTCGTTCAGCATCATGTTGCTGTAGTGGGCCGAGGTGAGGGGAATGAGTTCCTCGGCAATGGAGTCCAGCGCCGGATTCGTTTCGGCCGATAGCAGTCGGTAGAACACACCCCCGGTTTTTCTCAGGATTTCACCGCTGAGGTCGAAGGCGGCAATGGTATTCTCGAAATCGGGTGGGGCCGGGTTATTGACAATGGCTTCAATTTCAGCTTCCTGTTCAGCAATTCCAGCCTTAAAAGCGGGAACGAAATGTTCATTCTTAATCTTGTCGAAAGGGGGAACGCCGAAAGCTGTGTTGTAGTTCTCCAGAAAAGGATTCATTTGCTGTTTTTCTTTGGTTGTACAGGCTGCCAACATAGCGATGGCTGCCACGGCAATGACAATCGTATTTTTCACAATCGTATTTTTAATTCCGGCCGCAAGATAGGCCAAAAAATCAGTATTTTTTGTCGCAGATTGGGCTGTAGTCGATCTTCCCTCTGGAAAGCTGCAGCATTCCGGCCTTTTCCATCTGCTTTAACAGACGAGAAATCACCTCCCGGGTGCTGTTCAGGGCATTGGCAATGTCCTGGTGGGACCCCTGAAAGATCATTGATCCTGTGGAACGAAAGCGCTTAAGAAAAAACTTTTCGAGGCGTTCATCCATTTGGTAAAAGGCTATGGAATCAATGGTTTGCAGCAGCTCGTTAAAGCGAAACTGCATGGAACGCATGACGTATTCCTTCCAGGTCTGGTACTCACTCATCCACTTGTCGAGCCGTTCGACCGGAATCAGGATGGCACTTGTATTTTCATCGCAGACGGCTTTCACCTTGCTGAGGGTACGGTCCATGCAACAGGTGAGGGTAATGGTGCAGACCTCACCGGGTCTGAGGTAATAGAGCAGGATCTCCCGGCCCGCTTCTTCCGACCGACATACCCTGATGATGCCGGAAAGTACAATGGGAAAGGAGCGGATGTATTGTTCCTCCCGGATCAATTCTTCATCCGCTGAAAACTCCCGCAATACACCAGATTCGCTGATAGCTTTTCTCAGACCCGCTTCGAAGAAGGGGAAATGCTTTCTGACCAGTTCTTCCACAATGGAGGATTTTGCTCAAAGTTAGCAAGAATCGTAAAACACTTATTCTCTGCTCCCCTGAAGGAGTTGTTGAATGCTTTTGATGGATTCGCTTAGCGAGGCCTCCGGTTCGATGACATTGTATATGCCCCAGAAGCCCGGGTCGAAATCAAAGAACTGGTCGGCCAGAACAGTGTTGGCCCTGACCCGCTCGCCGGCCTCAATCCTGCGCTTTTCTCCGGGCTTTACATCGGTTATAGCCATTTCAATAGCAATACCATAGCGGGCGCCGATCCATTGTCTTCGTCTGCGGACCTTCATTTCCAGTTGTGCGCGAACCTGACTGATGTGATAGCGGCTGCCTGCCAGACGGTAGTCGACGTGGTAGCGCGCAAATACGGGACGGATGTGAAGATGGGCCGAGCGGCTGACCAGAAAGAATTCGGGATGCCTGTGAAGCAGGTTGGGATTGAATTCAAAATCGGCAGCAACAATGGCCAGTCTGGCCTGATCGATATAGAGTTTACCCTGGAACAGCAGGTCGGAGATCTGTTCTTTCTGTTTAAAATGAATCACATAGACCAGCTTATCCCCGTAAGTCATCAGATCGGTAAATTCCAGGTCGTAGCGATCCAGGAGTCCCTCTTCAAGGAAATCGGGCAGGTTTTTGATGATGTCGAGATTCAGGGAAGTATAAATGCCCGACCGGAGTTTGATAACGACGGTATCGGCCTGGCTGTAATCGGTAATTTTTCGTCCCTTATGGATGCGAACCCTGTCCGGCCGGGTTTCATTGTAGGCTCCTTTAGCCACATCAAGGACTGCTTCGGAGTATACCATGCAGTGGTCGTTTCTTCGGACCGATTCACGGTAAAATGCGGTCATGGACGAGGCCTCGTTCAGGTAATTCTGAGGCAGCCTGAGCAGGGCTTCTTCCAGGATATGGGCAGGATCGGTATAGCGGATGATGACCTCCTGTATCGGGATGGCTTTCTTTTTCAGGCGTATCAGCATCGCTTCCCCAAGCGGATAAGCTACCGGAATCAGCATTGTTTCGTAACCCATGAAGGAAACCATCAGCATTGGATCGGGCAGGGAAGCCGGCAGTTTGAAGGAGAAGTGGCCTGTCTGGTTGCTGATTGAACCCAGGCTGCTTCCGTGCAGTGTGATGCTTGCAAATGGCAACCCTTTTCCGCTTCTGGCATCAACGACCCTTCCATGCAGCATCGGCCGTTCGATTTCTCCTGATAAAGGAGTAGGAGCTTGTGTGTTTCGCTTGAAAATGACGATGTTTCGGTCCACAACCCTGTAGGAAAAATCCAGGCCAATCATTTGCTTGAGAACTTCGTTCAAGGGAAGATCCTCCACATCAAGACTTATCCGGCTTTTCCCCGAGATCAGCGCCGAATTATAGGTGAAGTAGTAGCCGGTTTGGAGGGTTAGCTGGTCGAGGAGGTTGTTAATGCTCCGGTTACGGGCTGAAAGCGTCACCTTTATATCGGGAACGGTTTCCTGTGAAAAGAGCGAGTTGGACAGCAGGAGGCAGAAAAAAAGAGAAGCGCACAGGATGGGCCTGTGAGACGGTCTTGCTCGTTTCGCTTCCTTTTTCAGCATTTAGGGATGCAGGTTTTTCAGGGTATATCCTTCGGGCAGTTTTTCTACCTGCAGGCCGAAAGCGGCCGAGACGGTTTCGAGTATGGCTTCAATGGTCTGGCCACTGTATGTGGTGGTAATCCTGAACTCCTCAATAGAGGGGTGAAGGGGCCTGATCTCGACGTGGTAGGCCCGCTGAAGGGTTTCGATGACCTCTCTCAACTCCGTATCTACAAAGCGGAATTCCTTGGTTTTCCACGAGAGGTAGTTGGGGTCTTTCGTTTCGGCCCGGATCAGCTCATCGCGAGAAGCCCTTGCAAATTCTCCCCTCGTCAGCACAAGCCCCTTTTTACCCGATTTCGAATCGATCTTTACTGCACCCGATTCCACCAGCACTTCCACTCCCTTTTTTTCGTTCTTAACGTTGAAGGAGGTGCCCAGTACAGTGAGCCTGACACGGCCACTGTTTAGGGTAAAGGGATTCGAGGGATCCGACATCACCCTGAAAAAAGCTTCCCCCTCCAGCTCCATTTGACGATTTCGTACGAAGTCGGAAGGATAGGTGATCCTGGCATCCTGGTTGAGTATTACACGGCTGCCATCGGGAAGATCGAGGGTGCGGATGCCTTCGGTCGCTGTCAGCTCATTCATGCCCCTTGTCCTTTCCGTTGGTCCAAAGTACAGTGCAGCTATGCCTGCGGCGAGGAAAAGGACGAGCCCTGCAGCAATGCTCCGCCAGGGAACTGAGACGGATTTGTAGCCAGCCATCTTTTCTTCGAGCAGGCCATCCTCTTCCAGCCTTGCGTATAGCTTACTCCATGCAGCATCTGAGGATGCCTGCAAGCTCGTTTTGCCTGTTGGTGTTTCTGTGTTCGCCATTGCTTAATTGTTGCTTTGATCAAGGCCATAGGCCTTGAGTCCGGTTTTTAAAGCTTTTAGTGCTTTACTCATGTTGGCCTCTACTGTTTTTACAGAAATCGCGAGTTGCTCGGCTATTTCTTTGTATTTAAGTCCTTCCTGCCGGTTTAGCCTGTAGATTTCCCGCGTGCGTTCCGGAAGGCTCTGAAGGGCCCTCTCAACGACTCCGGCTATTTCCTTTTCCATGAAGATCGTTTCCGGACTTCCTGTTCCGTGATCGCCGGTTTCGGGCAGGCAGCAGTCGCTACGCAGGACCTCCCGGCCCGATTTTCGCAGAACCATCATTGAATTGTTGTAAACGGCTCTGTAGAGGTAAGTGTTCCAGCTGCGGGTGATGCGAAGTGCTTCTTTGTTTTTCCAGATATTGTAAAACACGTCCTGGACCACCTCTTCTGCTATCTCCTGCTTTTTCACCATGGTGAGGGCGTAGCGCATCAGGGCCTGGTAAAAACGATGGAAGAGGCCTTCAAAACTCCGGATGTCTCCCTTCCGGATCTGTCTGCTGATATGCTGGTCCTTTAGTTGCATGGCGATAGAAGCGTGGTCCCTGGAAGACTTCGGGAAGGGTTGAAGTTAGTCTTTTCCCGCGACTGCACATGGGCTATATAGCTCGATTTTCCGCTTATTCGTTGCGTTTCAGGAATTTCCTGTTGAGCCTGCGGATGGCGCTCTGGATGGATTGGTCAGGCTCTATCACGTTGTATCCATCCCAGAAATCGCGGTCGAAGAAGACATAGACTTTTTCATTCAGGATGTCGCTCGATTTGAAGCGCTCACGTGCGGCAAATTTCTCAATACCCTCATAGGTCCGGTCGGTAATAGCCAGCTCCGACATCGTTGAATAGTTGGTGTTGAACAGCTTTTTCTTCCAGTTGACCTTGAACTTTACTTCTGCTCTGGCATAGGAGAAATACCAGCGATCGTTTTCAATCGTGTATTTGACATGGTAAGCTGCACGTTCAGGGATAATTGTCATGCCCATCGGTTTACGTCGGATAAACAGACGCGCGGCCTCTTCCTTGTTTTCAACGTTGAGTTCGAATTCGGCTTCAGTGATGGCCAGGTTGTCCATTTCGATATATAAGCGGCCGTGAAAATAGGCGTCGTCCACATAGGCTTTCTGTTTGAAGGCTATTACGTAGTGAAGCTTTTCATCGATGGACATAATCTCATTAATCTGAAAATCATAAATATTGTTGAATTCGGTCGAAAGCAGGATGTAGGGGTTTTTTACCACATCCAGCAGAATGGTTGTGTTCGGTCCTCCCTGTATCTTGAACAGGACGGTGTCCATCCGCTCAACATCGGCACTCTTACGCCCCTTGAAAAGTTTGATTTGATCGATTTGAAACTCGTTGGTGTAGGTCCCTTTAAAAATGTCAATAACCGCCTCAGAGATGGATACATAATTGCGCCTCCGTTGTATGGTTTCTCTGTAAAAACCTCTCATCATCATGGGGTCGTTGCTGTAGTTCCGTTTGATGTTGGACAGGACATCTTCCATCAGTTTGGAGGCGTCATGTGGCCGGATGGTAATTTCCCTGATTTGTACAGAGCTGGGACTTAACTTTACCGTCAGGTTTCGATTATCTTTGAAACGGTCGAGATCGACCAGGAGGTTGCTAAAGCCGATGTAGGAAAACTTTAGTTGCGCCAATCCTGCATCTTTTGGAAGCTTAATGGAGAAATCTCCGTCGATATTGGTGACTGTAGCTACGCTGCTTCCAATCGCCTCTACGGTAGCAAAGGGCAGGGATCGGCCCGTCTTGGCATCGCTTACCTTTCCTCTGTAAGTGATAAACTGCGTGCTGTCGCCAGGCAGTTCCTGAGCTGTTGCTGGCTTTGTTGAAAGGGTGAACAGAGCAAGCAAAAGCAGGCTCAGCATCATTCCCGGAAAGCTGTCTGTTGTTTTCATCTTGGTTCAGCTATGAAGTGTTTATGCTTTATAGATGCAAGTATAATAGAATACCCTATCCGGCAAGGCTCATTTTAGCCCTGGCATAAAATTTGCGCTTGTCTTCAGTGAATCAAACCAGAACCATCATGTCCTGTAAAACCTTTGCATTCCTGTTTCTTCCTGTACTGCTTTTATCCTCCTGCGGATCAAGCGTTCGGATCTATAGTGACCTGGAGGAAGGGATCGATTTCACTAAGTATCGGACCTACAATTTTCTGGATTTCACAGATGGTAATCAACGAACCATCTCAGCCGGGGAGCTGGAGTCTTTGCGTGTGGCCATGGCCCGGGAGCTGGAGCATCATGGGCTTGTTTTCAGCCCCGTGCATGCCGATGTAGCGGTCAAAGTGGTTGTCTACCACAGGCGGACCCCTCCTCGCTATTATTACGCGGGTGGATATATGGAGAGGGCAGTTGCGGTGGATATCTACGATAACCGTCTGCGGAAGCATGTCTGGCATTGTGCCGCAGTGGATGACCTTGAATACAATCCCCAAAAGAGGGAGGCAGAATTCAGTCAGGTTGCGGCCAGTATTTTTGAGCACTATCCGCAAGCCCGCGCAAATTAACGCGTATAGGACACGCTGTAATCAAGGATGGTGGTGCCGTCATCGGTTTCATAGCTCAGCTTAATGCGGCTAAAATCATCGGCAATGCTTCCGCTTCCATCCACATACAGATCGGTAATGGTTTGCTGATTAATATCCAGTTCCTGATCCCGGCGCTCCACATAGAGGAACTCATTTTGCCCCTTGTTGTGAAAATTACTGATGATGTAGAGGTCGTCTCTTCCGTTTACGGCATCCACTTCAACGATGTATTTTCTGATGCCTCCGTAGGCCGATGCCTCCTGGCAGCTATAAACACCCGGTATGTCGCTGTAATCTGCCTCCTGTCCTTCGTTGTGGTCGCAGGATACAAAAAGCAGCAGGGCCAATAGCCCGGTCAGCAGACCAATAGTCCTATTCTTGAAGTGCTTCATTGGCTTTGTATTCGATGCTTTCGACCAGCCCGCCTTCTTCATTCCAGCTGCGGGAAGGGCCATGTCGTTTTCCTTTCCGGAAAGTGATCTCCGTCATTTTTTTCCCGTTCTCATAGTAAGTGATCCAGATTCCGGTTTTCAGGTCGTTCAGATACTGGCCCTTGTTTTTCAGTTTACCGGAGGGGTAATACATCCTGAATTCGCCTTCGGCACTGCCCTTTATGTATTTGCCTTCCTGTTTGAGGGTGCCGTTGGGGTGATAAATCTTCCAGACACCATTCAGCTTCCTGTCCTGGTAGCCACCCTCAGCATGAAGGTTTCCCGACGGGTAGTAGGTTTTCCAGATGCCTTTCTTTTCCCCGCCTTGGTATGCACCTTCCTCTTCAAGCGGAAGAGAAGGCCCTGCAGGACTAAGGTCAAAATAGGTATAGCAGACCCCCTCAATCAGGCCATTTTCATAGCGGCAGCGAAGCATTGGATTGCCCGAGGGATAAAAGCCTTCGTAGTTTCCATGTAGGCGCCCATCGGTATAGTGACAGATTTTTTGGAGTGTACCTTCGGGGTAGTCCTTATAGTAAGAGCGAAACTCACCCTGGTACTCCCCCCCGGATTTAAAGGAGCGCTCCCTGATCTTTCCATTTTCGTAATAGAGCTCCAGCGGCCCTTCTTCCAGGCCCTCTACATAGTTTCGACTGAATCGTTTTCGTCCGTCTTCAAACCAGGCTTCTACTGTGCCATGAAGGACGCCCTGTTTGTAGTGAGCGCGCTCGCCAAGCTGGCCGTTCGGGTGGTAGGTTTCCAGTTTTCCTTCCGGAAGGTCGGCAACATAGTCGCCTTTTTGGTAAAGGCTGCCATCCGGAAAATAGTAACGCATACAGCCGTTGAGCATGTCCTGCTGATAGGGCAGTTCCTGGCGTATTTTTCCTGTTTCATAGTAGTCGTACCAGAGCCCGCTCAGTCGTCCATCAATGTACTGGCCTTCCTGCCACAGGCTGCCACTTTCATACCAGATACTGTAGCTGCCATGACGCAGGGTATCTCCGTTTTGTATGTAAAAACTGAATCGCTCCCGCATCTTTGTCCCGGCTTCGTCCCAGTACGAAATAAAGGTTTCCTGCGCTATGGCAGTAAGAGGAAGGAGAATGAACAGTTTTATGAATAAAGATTTCATTCTATGGTAAGTAGCATCTGGGCACCTTCAATGGTTGAGCGATGTCCATAGTCCATCAGAAAGGCAAGGGCATATTGGCCAGGCGAAGGTTCTTCCTGCAGGGCGAGAACGACCTTGCGTTTCTGCCCGGGGTAAATACTTACCGTGGTAGGGTTAAACTGTTTTTCTTCGGCAGTTTTTAGATTTGCCAGTGCAAGAAAAACCTTGGCATCCAGTATCTTGTCTCCGGTATTAGTGATGGTTGCCTGAAAGCTGCGGAATTTTTGTCCGGCTTTGGTGACCTCTTTCAGATCGGAGACACTCCCACTGTAATTCAGATTTGAGCGCGGGCTTTGTTTCACCAGCACGACGATCCGTGGGACGATTATGACCCCCGTGGCCATTTGCTTGTCGGCATCAACAGCCGATTGCTCCCTGGCAACCTCGACATGGATCATCCCCCACCTGGTACGGAAACCTGTTCGGGGAACGGTCATGATGAGTTCCACTTCTGCACTCTCGTTCGGGTTCAGATCGACAAAGGCCGGATTCACCGTCAGCCAATTCGCCAACGAAGCTTCCATGCTTCCCGCCGGAACGGATTCCTTTGTACCATTTTCATCAACCCTATAGTCACTAAGGTTGAGTGCAAATTTTTGCCGGATATTGCCATGATTCCTTACGGTGATTATCCGTGTTTGAACCTCGCCCGGATTCGCATCGAAGGAAACCAGAACGGGCGCAACTTCAAAATCCTGAGAATAGGTAAAAACCCCTATGAAATGCAGGAGGGCTATCACGTAGAATCCCCTGTTTATAACCGATTTCGCCATAATTATCAAATATAGAGATTAATTTTTTCTTATTTCGTGTAAGTTGTCTTAAGCATAGAATGGAATTCTAAATTACAAATTTAAGAACACCTTGTTTAACTAAAATTTAAGCTATGAAGAGAAAAGCTATGATGATGATGGGAATGTTGATGATTGGCGTTGTCGGATTCTCACAGGCTGTCAAGGACCGTCAGGTCATTCCGGTGGCAGTCAACCTCAACCAGGTACTTCGTATGACCATCAACAATGGTGGTAACATCGAGTTCACGTTCAATTCCATCGATGAGTATCGCGATGGTATTTCCGGTGATGCCGCAACTTCCGGCTCGGCCAACCCTGCTGCAACAGACGGCTTTTATGTGACGGATTTTACCGTATCGTCTTCCACGCGTTGGGGCATTAACTTCGGTTCAGAGGAGGGGACTTTTATTGGCACCGACAACCCGGCCAATACACTGGAGCTGAACAATGTTGGTTACACACTGGTTTCCAATGGAACCAACACTTTTGAAGGTGCTGGTGGCGCCAAAGGAACTACTGTAGGTGCCGATCTGTTTAGTGTAGTCACCGATAATGGAAATGAGGTTGCAGGTCTGGAGGAGTATCCGGCATTGCTGCTTGAGGACAATGATCAGGCTGCTACATCCAACGCCGGAGATGCAGCAGAGAACTCCTTCCGCTTAGTATGGCGTTGTGGTACAGCCGAAGCCAGTACTGCTCCAACCGCCATGGAAGCAGCCAGCCTGCTCAATCAGCAGCCCAGTCCAACCCCGGACCGTTACGTGACCAATGTGATTTTTGAGTTGTTCGTGGACAACTAGAAGATGCTGTGAAGTGAGATAGAAATAGTCAACCAAAAGTTGACTATTTCTATTTTTACTGTATCCCAATTGTAAATGCAAACCCAGTGTTCAATCGGAGCCCCCTTGTTAAGGTCAGTTTATTCCTTGTCCTGCTTTTCACATCATCATCCGGTGTGTTGTCCCAGGAGTGGAATTATGCAAGGTTGGCGCTGATTTACGGGAACAATATTCCTTTCAACTTCAATTCCATGCGCCGCTATACCGAGGGGATAGAGATTGCAGAAGGAACCATTATCGGGGTTACCCTGGTCGATTCGAACCAGGTTGGGCATGAACTCACGGGGTTCGATCTGAATATGCGGGCTTTTAATGGCGCAACTGAAATACTGGGAGATGCGAACAGCCTGGACCTGGATGCTATTCGTATCAGGGCGGAAAGCTATTTGGGTTTCGGGCTGGGTTTGACCTCCGCAGGTTATGTGGACCTTGCTGCAGGTTGGACCACACTGTGCTCCTATACCGATCCGAGTCCGCTCTTTAGCAATCTGACCTGGGACAATTTTCAGCTGGCGATTTCCTACGAATGTGGAAAACCGGTATCAGATGGGGGGAACGGCACCCTGTTGGGCGAGCCCCCTGACTACTACAGAGTGGAGGTGGAGCTGGAACTTGTGCCAACAGGTCCCGGCTTTTAGGCCGGGGCAGATAAATGACATGCTTTCAGAACATAGGTAAGTTTTCAGTATATGTTGCTGCATATGCAGGTCGTGTTTTTTCATTCGTTCTGCTCTTACTCGTATTTCATTCACTTTCGCTTGGGGCCCAAAGCAATCCCGACAGTCTGTTGGTCTTCCGTTTTATCAAACCTGAGGTGGAGATGGACATGCCGGGCTCTTATTTCAATGTACTGGAGCTTATCAACAACAACGATGAAGCACTGGAAGCCGTGGTTCGTTTCAGTGGGCCGGATGGCTGGCGTTTTGTTAGCAGAAGGGCCGATTCTCTCTACTTAGCTCCGGGCCAGTCCGTTCTGATTCCCGTGCGCATCTCCATTCCCAAAAGCACGGTGGGGGGAATTTCCTTTGTGATTGGTGCCGAATTGTTTTCAGAGGGGATCTACGACTATGCAAATGCCTACCTGTCGTTGAGTCGGTCCTCAAAATGGGAAATGCGGCTCAAGAGTTCGCAGGTCTTTATTTCGGGATTCCGGCCCTATGGTGATATGGCGATCACGCTCGATAACAGGGGGAATTCCAATGAACTTGTAAAGCTTACTTTCGATGTTGGAGGACTGCTTGAATTCAAGGAAGCTCCGGAGGCCGATTCATTTCTTTTTGTAGCCCTTCCGGCCTATAAGGATACGACACTTTCTTTTCAGATCAGACGGAAAGAGGGGCTTAGATACATGGAACAACAGGCCCTGAAGAATGATTATTGGGCGCGTTCGGTGAAAGTCACAGCTTCTACACCAGATCGTCAACAAACGGGAAATGTAAGGGCTACAATGCTGAATAGCAGAGAGGTGAACAGTCTTCCCGGACGGAACTCCCCATTGAATGCCGAGCTATCGCTCTACAATCTGCTCTCTGCTCAGAAGACGAAGACATCGGGCAGGGTCTTTGGGAGGGTCCTCTTTCCCGAAAACAGGCAGTTGCAGTATTCTCTGGGCTTCTTCAACCTCTATTTTGATCCGGATATGAACCGGAGCATGAATCTGGTGAATCGATTCCGCTATATGGCACGATATGATGACCCCACCACCATGGTATGGCTTGGTGACCGCCTGGGCGTGGGAGAGATTCATTCTCTTTCGGGCCGCGGAGTCAGAGCCAGACATCTCCTTTTTGAGGACCATACCCTTTCATTGAACATTGTGCAGAATCCCTTCACAAATAATATCGGTGGGCATCTGGGATATGAGGGTTTTATCGGCAAGCTGAACTGGAATACCGGTGCCACGGTAGAAACCGGTTTCGATGGTTCTTATGGGCATTATTCGGCACATTTGGGCGGCAATTATCGTTTGTTTGAGAAGCATGCCATCGGGCTTCAGACAGTTAGCACGCTCAGCCATTTCAGTGCTGGACGCTATCTCGACGACGATCGCAGGGTACTGGGTGTTGCCTATCGCTTCACTTACCGCTACAATGACCAGCGGATGATGCTCTCGTTTAACAATATGAATACCCGGTTTACCTATTTGCGCAATAGCGGGGTCAACCGGATCAGTGTAAATGGGCGCTATTTGTTTACGAGAAAACTCAGGTTGATTGCACGTTATTTCCACAATTACTATACCTCGACCCGTTATCCCTACAACTTTGAACATCCGGCCAGTTTTAGTGTGAATGATCATGGCCGTGTCCTGCTTTCTTACAATACGGGTGGTATTACCTATCAGGGCGGACCAAATTACAATGCCGTGGTTCGCCGCTACTATAACTCAAGAGGGGATTACATGACCACCTTCTCGAATTATCAGCCGGGACTAATGGGTTCTGTTGCCTTTCGCATTGGGAGGATGCGTACGATTACCCCGAATTTTTCTGTGCAGACCATGCACTATCGCTACGGAAATACGGATCCGAAGGAGGAGCTTCCCGGAATGACCAATAACTGGCGCTATACGGCCGGGGTGAACTACTACGATCATGCTTTTAAACTGACGGCGTACTATTCAAGTGGAGATGCTGCTGATCTTTACCGGAGTGTGGTTATTGAGGAAGATCCCGAAATCAATCAGTCTTTTCATGTGAGGCCTTACTATGAACGTTTCTTTCTGAAGGAAAAAATTCGTCTCAGTGTATTTGTCAATTATTCTTACTACATGCCTTCTCTTCGCGAGAATACCCTCATGAATCTGAGTTGTGACTTTTACCTGAAGAACTCCTGGAACCTTTATTCCAATTTCAATATCTACCAGGTGAGCCGGAACGACACTGAACTGGGGAGAATGACTACCCGGGATGTAAATTTGATGTTGGGCTTACGGAAGTCCTTTGACATCCAACAGCCCAGGATGGCTTATTACGACCTTACCATCATCGGGTTTAATGATCTAAACGGAGATGGTATAAAGGATGAGAACGAAAAACCCATATCGAATGTGTTGATTAATATCAGCCGTGATCCCGATAAGAATACCTCGAAGAGGTCGGGGTTTGCGGAGGTCAGCATGATTACCGATCCTCAGGGAGAGGTCTATTATGAGAATCTGCCTGAAGGGGTTTATGATTTGAGCATCACCCCCTTGTCGAATCTTGAGAATTTGTTTTTCCTGCATGGCAATCAGCAGACCATCGATATGATCGAGGATAAGATTCATTATCTGCCCCTGGTCGAGAGTTATAAAGTGATGGGGCGTATTCTTATCGACAGGGATCCGAATTCAAACGAAGGCATTGTTTCTCCCGAGGGGATACGGATCACAGCCACCGGCGAAAACGGGGAAAAGTATTCTACTCTTACCACCGGTTACGGAACCTATGTGCTCGATCTGCCCCGATCCAGCTCCTATGAGGTAAATGTCTACAATGTGTTTGGGGAGAATTTTCGGCTCGAACGGGGAACCTACCGGGTACAGTTTACAGAGAACCGGACCATAAACCTGGATTTTCGCTTTATCGAAAGACGCCGCTCAATTCAGTTTAACGACGATCAACAGTATTTCCAGTTCAATATTGGGAACTAGCTTGCTTCCGGCCTGCTTAGCGTTTCAGACGAAGGTCTTTTTTGATGAAGCTCAGGAAGTCGCGGTTCAGCTGTTTGCTTTCCTTTTTGGGCATATTGAGGAAGCGTTTTAAAAGCCGGTTATCGATGAGTTCTGTGACCAGAAACAATTCACAGAGTGTAATGTAGAGGTCCTTCAGATCGAAGGTGTAAAAGGGCTTGATGGTGATGTAATCGAGAGAGCCACCCCAGAAGGCATTGTCAATCAGGTTGGCCAGGAGTCCGGCCAGAAAGAGGTGTCCAAAGCCATTGATCCAGAAACTGTTTCTTTTTCGATGGGTGTAAAAGCGCCATATTTCAACGAAAAGCACACCAATGAGGCTGAACAGGATGATATTCAGTAAATGGGAACCTTCTTTAAGCCCGAGCAGCACCCAAAGATAAGAACCCAGCGTGTTATGGGTGGGTTCAACATAAAAAACAGGGGCTACAAGCGGAATGGAAATGGCCTGCCAGTCCTTCGAGAACAGAATGGCTTTGATAGCCTGGTCGCTTCCCACAGCCAGGATCAGGAAAACCCAGTTCAGGCCTTTCCTGACCTTGAAGTGTTCACTCAGAAAGGTCGAAAACAGGGCAATAAAGCCCAGAAAGAGAGCAGGAAGCAGGAAAAACTTCCAGAGATAATTGAAGTTGGTTACCCGATTACTCAGCGCATAAATCACCATCACGGCGATCCAGATGACAAAAAAAACAGCCAGGTTTCTGAGGTATTTCATAGGCGGGTAATATCCGGTTTGAATGTAAAAAAAAATGGAATACCGGGAAAGACAACAAAAAGGCCCGAAAGCAGCGATGGAAAAACATGTTGCCCCGAAACAGGCAGGCTTCCCAATGCCCGGATAAACAACTGAGTAAGGATTCCCGGCTAAGGCAAAGCGATACGCGCCATTTGTTTAATGACTCCGGAATCTGTCGGCTGTTTGTTAAGCAAAGCTTAAAAAGGCCGTCCGCACATGCGGACAGCCTTTTAACCAGGTCCTTATGGAAAGGTCTATTTTACAATTCTGATCTTGTTTGCAATTGGGTCATTGCCGGCGTTGATGACCAGGAAGTACATTCCCGGATCGACATCCGCTATGTGCATTTCTGCAACATGCTCACCACCGGATACACGACCGAGGGCTTTCACCCGGACTTGCTTTCCAAGGATGTCGTACAATACAAGATCGATCTCGCTTTCTTCCAGCGCTTCGAAACGTACGTTGATACATTCGCTTGCGGGATTCGGATAAACCGATACAGCTGCTTTATCGATGCTTTTTTTATGAACCCCCGTCTTGGGCAGCAGTACTGCGTCAATCACGTGGATCACGCCGTTGTCGGTTTCAATGTCGGTGAAGATTACCATGGACTCATTGATGTAAAGACTGCTATCGGCAATTTTGACAGTCAGATCGCCTCCGTGTAAGGTGGTGATTGTCTGTCCGTCGCTAAGGTCGGCCGACATGGTTTTACCCGATGCAACATGGTAGAGCAGGATTTTGGCTAAATCCCCTGTGGGATTGGCCAGTAAGCCATCCAGCATCCCTTCGGGTAATGCAGCAAAGGCATCATCGGTGGGTGCAAATACGGTGAAGGGGCCTTCCCCGGAAAGATCGTCAACCAGTTCGGCTGCAATCAAAGCGGCCTCAAGGGTGGTATGGGCCGGACTAGCTGTGATGACATCCACAACATTTGAGGTAGGCAGGAGTACTGCGTCAATCACGTGGATCACGCCGTTGTCGGCTTCAATGTCTGCTACCGTGACCATGGCATCATCAATGTAAACACTGCCATCAGCGATCTTTACAGTAACACTGTCGCCATTGAGGGTAGTGATCATCTGCCCGTCGGAAAGATCGGTCGACAAGGCCTTGGTGCCAGCGACATGGTAGAGCAGGATCTCGGCCAATGCACCCGTGGGATTAGCCAGCAGAGCATCCAGCATTCCGGCGGGCAATGCAGCAAAGGCATCATCGGTGGGTGCAAATACGGTGAAGGGGCCTTCCCCGGAAAGATCGTCAACCAGTTCAGCTGCAATCAAAGCGGCCTCAAGGGTGGTATGGACCGGACTAGCTGCGATGACATCCACAACACTTGCGGTAGGCAGGAGCACTGCGTTAATGACATGTACCACTCCGTTGTCGGTTTCAGTGTCTGCTACCGTGACCATGGCATCATCAATGTAAACATTGCCATCAGTGATCTTTACAGTAACACTGTCGCCATTGAGGGTAGTGATCATCTGCCCGTCGGAAAGATCGGCCGACATGACCTTGGCGCCCACCACATGGTAGAGCAGGATCTCGGCCAATGCACCCGTGGGATTAGCCAGCAGAGCATCCAGCATTCCAGCGGGCAATGCGTTAAAGGCATCATTGGTGGGTGCAAACACGGTGAAGGGGCCTTCCCCGGAAAGATCATCATCCAGTTCAGCTGCAACCAACGCAGCCTTCAGGCTGCTATGGTCCGAACTATTGGCAATGATGTCCCAAACAGTATTCTGAGCGACTGTGGTACTGGCGAATAAGACCAGCATCATACCGACTAATAAGGTCCTGATCCTGGTCATCGGATTTCCAGAATCGGCAAATTGTAAAGCTTTTTTCATTGTATGAATCTTTTGGTTTTTAACTCCTGAAAGTTACCGCTTTTCTGGCATGTATGTATCGTTTTTAACATTTCTTTAACCCCGGATGCAGTGCTTGAAACGAAGGCCTGTTTTTCATACCTTTCCCGGAGATAAGCAATTCATACATTATGATCTTTGATAAGACAATTGGAACGGGCCTTTTGGCTCTCCTGTTTTTTCCGATTTTTAGTCCGCTGATGGCCGGGGAGAATCCGGGTGTTGATCCCCCCCTGGTTTTCCCTGAACCACAAGAGATGACACTCTCATCCGGCTCATTCTCGCTCAATGCGCAGACCAAAATCCTGCTCCCTCCGGATGCCTCAAAAACTGATCTTGAACTAGCCGGTTTTCTGGTTCGTGATTTGGTTGATAAGTATTGTCTGCCTCTGCAGACCACTTACACCTCGGCACTTCCGATGGAAGGCAGCAGCATTGTTTTGGGCACGATCGATAACCCCTTAATCAAAGCCTGTTGTCTGAATCATGGCATTCAGGTAAACAGCGAATGTCCGGGCAGGGAAGGCTATGTCCTGGTTGTGGAACCAGCACTTGTAATTGTAGCCGGATATGATGAAGAGGGTGCATTTTATGGCCTGCAAACCCTTCGACAACTGATCGATAAACGAAGGCGATTCCATCTCCCCTGTATGACAATCAGAGATTGGCCGTATTTTGAATTCAGAGGCATTCGCATGTTTATGCCGGCTTCGGCAGATGTAGCTTACTTTAAGCGGTTTATCAAAGAATTTATGGCGCTTTATAAGTTTAATAAACTGATTGTAGAGTTTGGGGGGTTTCGATCCGATCGTCATCCCGAAATCAATGCCGGCTGGCTGCAGTTCGTGAAAGACTTAAACTACACCAGGACACCTGAACTGGATGGCCTGTTTGGCTATAATCGAAATTCAAATCATCAGGATGCCGGCGGGGGTGAGATTATTGACAAGGAATTCACCAGAAATCTGGTCCGGTTCTCAAGGCAGCATCACATTGATTTCATTCCGGAAATTCCCACATTGTCGCATGCCTATGCCCTGATCAATGCCCATCCCGAACTGGCTGCTTTCCCCGATGATATCTGGCCGGATGTTTACGATCCGACCAATCCGGAGGTTTATGATTTGGTTTTCGATGTATTCGATGAATACATTGAGCTTATTGAGCCCAACATGGTACATATCGGGCATGATGAATGGCGTGGTTTTCCAATGGGAAAATCGCCCGCCTTTAAAGATCGAGACTATGCCGATCTCTATATTTCCGATGTGAATGCTTTATACGATTATCTCAGCAAGAAAGGGATAGAAGTTGCCATGTGGGGTGATTTCCTGCTCGAAAGGGTACGGGGAAACGGGGTGCGAACAGAGGAGAGCCTGACAGGCGAAAAATACCAGATTCCCGGAGCAATTCCCTTTGAAAGGGTAGAAAATGAAATACCCAAAGATATCTTGATCTTTAATTGGATGTGGTCGGATCGTGTTGGGGGAAGGGAGAATGATGAGACCTTCCACAGGGCAGGTTTTAGACAGGTTTTTGGGAATATGTCAAATGGGATCACCGAATATGAAGACCGAATTGTTCAGTCAGGCTTCATTGGTGGAGCCCCTTCTTCCTGGGCTATAACGAATGAGTATGTTTACGGGCGGGAGGAGCTGGATGAGTTCCTTGGTTGTGCACATTCCTTATGGACCGGAAAACAGCTGAAGGAGGCAGACCGGCATCAGTTGGTCCGAAAGATGATGCCCTCTATTCGTGCAAATCTCAGTGATACAAGCGAACCCAGTGCTGATGGAGATCAACTCGTTTCGGTCGATTTAAGACCATACTTCAATAGCGGAGCAAAGGACGATCGAATGAACCTCGATCTGTCAGGGCTTTCCGGGGGGAGTGTTGGATTGCATGAAAAGCAGTTTGAACTTTCGCAAAACGAGGATCTCTCCGCAATAGTCGTTGGGGTAAAGGGGCTTGGGGCCTCTCCATTCGCCGGGGAAGTGAACAGTATTGTGATTGGACGGGATGTAAGCAGCCTGTTGTTTCTACATGCCTGTATCAAAGCGGGAGGTATGTCCGGTGCTCACTGTGCCCCATACAATCCCTCCCAGACAGCAGAACTTCTGGGATGGTATGAAGTGGTTTACGAAGACGGCTATAAAGAGACTATTCCAATCCAATACGGGGTGAATATCCGGGAATATACCTCAGAAAAGAACTGTTACTACAGCGACGCCATCGTTGTTGGGGAAAAAACCTTTTATGCCTTTGAATGGAAAAACAAGCGTTTTGGAGAGAAAATCAGATCGGTGAATCTGATCGGTACTGAAAATGCCCGCAAGCACCTAAGAAGTTCGTGTTTTGAGGGCAAAGCCAGATTTGAAACCATCGACAGTAATGGCCTTATATTAATTGGTTTAAGCGTTGTGGAGCCCCGAAGGGAACATCGTTATCCCTTTTTGAAGAACTAGATTCAACTGCATCTCGATTCCCCTCAGAAGACAGGGAAAAAATGGATTGCAAAGCGAATTGAGTTTAGCTCCTTTACCGGAGCCCTTGAATGACGTATCTATGACCCATATCATGCTTTGCAAAAACAATGCCTGGCGAAACGAAAAAAATGACACAAGCCTTTCAAGTTCGGGCAATTATTTTTTAAATTGTGCCAATCAAGGTCTCCATTTCATTTTTCTATCAAGACACTAGCAAACACGGGCCTCAGATTCCATCCATTCCATGGTGTTTTGCACTGGAAACAAACAAGCTTTGTAACTAATCTTTGTATCGAACAGCTATGAGAACGTATCTAAAAGGACTCGCTACAATCGTATTGATGCTAACGGCAACCCTGCTTTATGCGCAGAGAAATGGCGAAGTCAGAGGGCATATTTATGATGAGGCAGGAGAACCCGTAGCTTATGCCAATGTTCAGTTGATGGGGACTTCCCGTGGTACAATCTCAGATGACAAAGGCTTTTACAGCATCACCCAGGTGCCTCCGGGCAAGCATATGCTTGCGGTAACATTTGTAGGGTATTCCGATACCACAGCAAGCGTGCAGGTAGAGGCCGGCAAGGTAAGCGTCAGCGATTTTCGGCTGATCCTTATATCGATTCAGGGAGAGGAGGTTACTGTTACGGCTATGGCTCGTGGGCAGGCAAAGGCGATAAATACCCAGATTGCAGCGAGGAATATCAAGAATGTTGTCTCGGAACAGAAGATCCGGGAGCTTCCGGATGCCAATGCAGCTGAAGCACTGGCACGACTCCCCGGCGTTTCGATTGAAAGAAGCGGGGGAGAGGCTGTGAACATCAAGGTGCGCGGGGTTTCATCCAATACGATGTTTGTGAATGGAATGCGCCTGGATGGTGGGTTGGCCTCCATCGGATCATCCATGATTGGGAGCATTGAGTTGAGCAAGGCTTTTATGGCCGACCAGGACGCAGATGTGCTGGGGGGGAACGTGGAATTTAAGATGCGTGAAGCGCAGCCGGGGTTTAAAAAGGATATCTGGGTGAGGACCGGCTACAATGGCTTTACAAAATCCTTCAAGATGCAGGATGTATCGGCCCTGCTGAGCAACCGTTTTTTCGATAACAGGCTGGGCGTGATGTTGAGTCTGAATTATGACCGGAAAAATCGTGGCCGGGATATACTAACGGCCCATCACCAAACCTTCAGAGCATCGGAGACCGGGTCGGAGGACATATTGCCTGTCGAGCTTACCAGTGTAGGCCTTAACCATGTCGAAAACCTGAACAACCGTTTTGGGGCCACTTTGTATACCGATTTCCAGTTAGAAGACGGAAAACTCTACTACCAGGCCTTCTTTAGTCAGCGCAATTCAGAACACATGAATTATACGAATGGCTATAGCCAGGCCACCACGGGCTATAGTTCTTATCGTTCAAAGGGAATAAGTATGAATTTTTTGCAGGGCGTTGGGGGAGAGCATAAGCTTTTGGGAGCGAAAATTGAGTGGGGTGTTTCCATGTCGAACCGAAGATCGGAAACACCGGAGAGCCTGGGATTAAGCGTGTACAACCCTTCAGGCAATGATGCCGGTGCTGTAGGTATTGACAGCTCCACGACTATAGAAGAATACATCAGTTATGCGACCCACAAGATCGAGTGGACGCAGATGACCAATACCAGTTATACCACGATTGAAGGCTATTCGAAGGAGCTGGCCGCCAAACTGGATATTGAGGTACCTTTCCGTATGGGGAATAAAATTGACGGATATGTGAAGTTCGGGGGAAAAGTGCGTGATATGAAACGCGGTTTCGATAAATGGCAAAAGGGCTCAAGTTTTGGCCGCCATTCAGGGGAGTATCTGGGAGATACGGCTATGGCGCGGCTGCCTGATTTTGGCTGGCAGTATACGCCAAATACCGAGTTTGGCTTTCTGCCTTTAGCGGTTGAGCCCTATGCGCATGATTTCTCCCTGTTGGGTGCCCAGAGCTGGTTTCACACCGACTTCGACAAGCTGGAGCACGTTCTGGACGTGTGTGACGATATGTTGTTTGGTCGGATGATTGGTGATAGAGATGACTATAGTAACACCCAGCGGAATTATGCGGCTTACATCATGGCGGGAATTGATATTGGAGAGTTCCTGACCTTTATGCCCGGGGTGCGCTACGAAAATTATGAATACAATACAACTGCCCGATGGTTTGTACAGGGTGAGGGCTATGGTCCCTATGAAACACAGGGCCAGATTGGAGATACAACAGCAGGCAATGTCAACAAGGACTTCTTCCCAATGGTTCATCTGAAGATTAAACCGGCCAAATGGGTCGATATTCGCCTGGCAGCTACCAAGACACTGACCCGCCCGGGCTTCGGCCAGATGAGCCCCAGGTATTCGAGGGCAAAGGATCTTACACAGAACCTGGGGAATCCTTACCTGAGACCGCAGACCAATTACAACTACGATATTCACGTTTCATTTTATACCGGAAAGATCGGTTTGTTTACCATCGGAGCATTCTACAAGAAGCTGACCGATCAGGTATTGACCTACCAGAGGACGATTATAGATGCTGAAGAGGCCTATGGGCTCGATCCGATTTATGAGGGTAAGCAATACATACAACCGGTGAACAACGAATGGCCAGGCTTTGTACAGGGGCTGGAGCTTGACTGGCAAACCCACTTTTCCTATCTGCCCAGGCCTTTCAATGGGATTTTGCTGAATATGAACCTGACCTACATGCAGTCGGAGACCAGGTATCCCTTCTATAGTTTTTACAAGGAATACCTTGACGAGCCACCCTATGTGATAAATGTGGGAAAGCATGACAGCAGGGTGAATAAAGTGATCGGGATGCCCGATATGGTGGCCAATGTGGCACTGGGATATGAACTTGGAGGGTTTTCAGGAAGGATCTCGGCCTACTACCAGGATAAGACCATTACCACGGCCCAGGCCAGTAACAAATCCGAGGATCTGGACAAGGATGCGCTGTTGAGGCTGGATATGCAGCTTTCCCAAAAGCTTAAAAAGGTCCCAGGACTGATGTTCTATCTGAATCTAAACAATCTAACCAATAACACCGACCGGATGATCATGACCTACCATCCCGAAAAAATTGCGAGAGAAGAGGTCTATGGGGTTTCCGGCGATATTGGTGTCCGATACAAGTTTTAGTTCATGAATCGTAAATCGAAGAAAGGAGGTGCGCGGCACAATAACAAGCTGTTTGATTTACATGTTTTTCACCATTAAACCAAAAGTACAAATGAAAAAAACTTTACAATCAGTTATGAAAATCATGATGCTGGCAGTTGGCGTGTCCATACTGACCAGCATGGTTTCCTTTGCACAATCATCAGTGGTTGTGGAACCCGGATTGAACACAATCCAGGCTGCAATGGCCGACCATCCCGGCGATACACTGATTCTGCAAAAGGGAAAGGAATATGTTGTGAGCGAAGCGATTGAGATCACTCAACCCACCGTTATCATGGGGCAGCCTTACGAGCGGGATGGTTCGGGCGATCCCCCGGCAGTGATCAGGGGAAGTGCAGATCCCGGTCAGGAAGAGGACTTCTTTATCATCCGGGCAGCTGCAGATGTTCGCCTGATAGACGTGGGTTTTATAGGTTTTACCTGGGACAACAAGCAAATTGGCGGTGCCCTGGCAGCTTCCAAGGGATATATCAATGTAGAAGCATCCGGCTGTGTTCTCCAGAGTTGCCGCGCATGTTGGGTGACCCTCTCATTCCCGGGCATTAACTGGCTGCTTCATGACAATATCCACTACAATATCAGCACCACCGGCTGGGATAATTTTGCAGGCTGGGGTGGTCCTGCCTATGGTGGAGACAGCAGCACCAACCATACCTACAACTGCACCTACTATGTTGGCGGTAAAATTCATCTGTCCGGAAGTACGGGTCCCGTGGGCTGGCAGTGGGCCGACCACAATACCTATGTCAACACCTGGGGAGAGTCTATGCACAAGAGTAAGATGGATGGCTACAGGGTGCAGAACTGTATTTTTTACAATACCCACCTGAGAGGTTATATTGGCTCTCGTGAATGGATAAATGGTTCTGACACACTCAAATATGGCGGAGACTATGTCAGTTACAGGCAGTTGGGCGACACCCTTAACGGGGACTGTTCTGTCTTTCCTCATGAGCTCGATACAGTTGATATTGAAGGCAGGGAAAGGTTTGTCGAAATTACGCATAACCTGAAGTACAACGAACAGCAGGTACTCGATTGGCATAAAGCGCACGATATAACTACCCAGCCTTTCATGGCCTGGGCTATGCGCACCAGGGCTGCAGAATTTGGATGGACAATTTCACCAAACTGGAGCCCGGATACTGCAGACAACAATTCATTCAATCCGCAATTCAAGATGGGTGAAATCCCCGCTGAAGTTTTTGAGTCTTCATGGGCTCAGCGGATAGATCGAATGAATCCGGAGATACCGGACCATGAGGTGGCCTGGCGGCCTGAGGGCAAAGAGCAGAAGGACTTTATCTGGCCCCTGCCTTTCAACTTCAGACCAACAAATCCGGAGGTGATGGGTGCTGCAACCGATGGCTACCCCCTGGGAGACCTGAACTGGTTTGGACCGAAGGTGGTAGCTGCCTGGGAAGCCGGAGAGCCCATGCCCGAACTTGAAGGAGTATCGGATCGGTTTAAATCAGTTGAAATGGGGCTGAGCAACTATCCGAATCCCTTTAGCTCTGTCACACGTATTGAGTACAGGCTGCCGGCCAGCGCGCACGTAACCATGCAGGTTTTCAATATGACCGGAGCCCTGGTGGCCACCCTGGTAAATGAGAACCAGATTGCCGGCCATCACGAACTGATATTTGACGGATCTCACCTGGCAAAAGGCCTTTATACCTGTCAGATCAGAGCAGGAAAAGACTTCCAGGTCGTTAAGATGTCGATGGTTGAATAAACCCTGGGTTTCATAAAAAATCGCAGGGAAAGAGGCTGTCTCACTTTTGAGACAGCCTCTTTTTACTTACACGACTTTTCGTTAAAGCATTCTATCTGCTGAACAATTCAGCCCATGCTATTCTCCCCATCCTGGATTTTGTCCCAGATTCGGATTCAACCTGATCTGGTTTTCCGGGATGGGCCAGAGATAGTCACGGTCGAGATGGAAATTGTACCCATTGGGCAAAGCGTCCTTATAGGGATCCAGGTGTCCGTCTTCAGTAAGTGGAAGTCCGGGATCGTGAAGAAATTGATGATTCATTGCACCAATGGGTCTTGTTCCATTTATGTATTTCATGGCAGCCCATCGCATGAGATCGTCCCAACGATAGTTTTCAGTTGCGAGTTCCACCAGCCGTTCACGCCTGACTTCATTAATAAGGGGTGATAAGTCAGGATACTTCCAGCTGGGGTCGTTGGGGATGTTGCTCACGACAAGATGTGGCATCCCAACCCGGTCTCTTAACAGATTAATGGAGATATCCAGATCTGCCTGGCTTAGTGTACCCAGTTCTGCTTTGGCTTCGGCATAATTCAGTAATACTTCGGCATACCGGTCATTAAGGGTTGGTGTTTCCTCATGCTGAGTGTGATGGTATTTGAAGACCTCATAGTATTGCTTGCGCTGATTATAGCCTGTCGGATTGGAATGGGTTATATCCTGAAACAGCCTTGAGAACAGTGAGTCATAGTTTTCCGTTGTCCCATCCTCATAGACATACAACAGATCATCGTTGTTAAAAATAGTCTGGTCCATCCTCGGGTCACGGTTCTGCATCTCGTCCTCAATGGTGTAGTCACCCTGGTACAGGGGACTGGTCGATATTGGCAGCCCGTCAATGCACAGATACTGATCGACCAGATCTTTGGTTAATCCGGCATCACCGGGGTATTTCAGGTAGAACAATTTTCTTCCGGCATTGATGTCCCATTCAAGATCCATTTTGGTCCATCTCATGCATTCAGGGTTGTCTGTGAAATCCCTCCAGTTAAAGCAATAATAGTAATCATTTGCCGGATCCCCGGTTGAATAGATTTCATACAGACCGGAGTTCATGATCTCGCTTGCAGCCCAAACAGCCTTGTTCAGGTACTCTGCCGGATTGGCACCGTTTACCCCGAACACTGTTCCGTCATGATACTTCTCCCATGTTCCTTCAAAAAGGGCAACCCTTGATTGAAGCAGGAGGGCAAACCATTTCGGCAAGCGGGAATATCCATCCCCCCTCTCTTCGCTTAAATACATGGCCGCTGTGTCGAGGTCAGCAATGATGTTATCGGCGATCAGGTTTCTGGGATCTCTGGACCCGTAAAGCTCCGGAGAATCCATTTCAAGAACCTTGTCAATCCACTGGACACTGCCAAAGTTACGCAAGAGGACATAGTAATAGAATGCCCTGAAATAGTATGCCTCTCCGGCAGCCTGTTTGATTTCCTCAAAATCGCCTTCCCATTCCCTGATTTTCTGGATGACATAATTGCAGCGTCTTACATTTGCATAATCGTATCCCGGGCCGTCGTTAATTGTTGCCTGTCCTGCCATTCGAACGGGAAGATCGACAGAACTAACCCCAATGTCGGTTATAACATCCCCCTTGCTGTATGTCCCCCCTGTAGAAGGATGAAATCTGTTTACATAGACAAAAAAATCCTGGGGCGCTTTGAAATAGACTCCTTCGGTGATCTGATCCAAAGGTTGTCGGTCGAGCCAGTCTTTTTCGCAGGAATAAGGAATTGTGCACAACACAATCAGGCTTATAATGAATGCTCTGTGTTTCATAATTGTTGTATTTTTTCATTGACAATTAAAAGCTTACATTGAGTCCTAAGGAATACATCTGATGTATTGGATAAGTCCTCATGTAGGTATCCGAAGAAATGATAGACTCAGGCTCGTATGCCTTTGGGAGCGATTGGAAGGTCAGTAAATTCTCTCCTGAAAAATAGATTCTCAATGCGCGGATCGGAGTCCTGGAAGTTATCGACTCAGGCAGAGTGTATCCAATCTGAAGATTCTTCAACCTTATATAGTTGGCATTGTCAATAAACCGGCTCTGTGTCTCAAAGTTCTTGTATCGTTCTCTGGAAAAAAGGGGTCTTGGCTGGTAGGCATCCGTATTGGGGCCCAGGAAATTGCTTTCGTCGGCAGGTCTCCAGTAATCGAGGTGATAGTCTGAATTCTTAAGCAGAATGGCAGAGTTTGGATAGTCGATATGTCCCCAATAGAATTCCGACGATTTGTTAGGCACAAAAAGCCTTTTGGCGATGCCCTGCCATAGCATGCTAAAATCCAGCCATTTCCACCTCAACCCCGCAGTGATGCTAAACATATACCTGGGGCTTGTGTTTGCAATAATGCTAAGGTCTCCATGGTCATCAAGCGTATTGGAACCCGGATCAATCACACCATCGTTGTTTAAATCCACATACTTCATATCGCCAGGCTCCCAGGTTGCGTAGTAGTAGGATTGGTCCGCCATCTCTTCTCCTTCGGACTGAATTAAACCAGCGGATGTGAGTCCCCATACATCTCCGACCTTTTTCCCCGCATACCATCCGTGTACATAACCGGTTTCATTGACATATTCCAGAATGGTTGTTTGATAGTCACCAACCGTGACCTTACCGAAATAAGACAGTTCGCCGATCAGGTCTTTCCAGCCCAGGGAGAGTTCAAATCCTTTGGTTTCCAGCTTTGCGTTATTGGCGGAAGGAGCTTCTGCACCCAGAACGGAAGGAAGCTCAAGTGAAGGACCGATCATCTCGTCGGTGATTCTGTTGTACCAGTCAAATTCCAGGGACAAACGCGTATTCAGGAAAGCAGCTTCGATACCCATGTTGAAGGTAGTGACCGTTTCCCAGGTCAGGTATTTCGATCGTATGGCCGGCATATCTGCATAGATGGGCCGTTCACCATTCATTATACGGTTCAGCCTGGGTGTGATGGGAATCTCTTCAAGATACAGGTAATTGGTTACATTTGGGTCGTCAACTTCTTTAAAAGATTGCCCCCTTCTTATGAGCCGAGGTCCCCTGATGGTTTGGTTTCCCAGGGATCCGTAGGATGCCCTTAGCTTCAACCTTTGGACATAGGGTTCGACGGGCTCCCAGAAATCCTCCCTGGAGATATTGTACCCCAGGGAACCGGAGGGAAAGAAGCCCCATCTCTGGTCCGGAGCGAACTTGGACGAACCATCGTAACGGGCGTTGAACTCCAGCATGTATTTTTCCTGGTAATTGTAATTGACACGTCCGAACATTGCCTGGGTTGCCCAGTGATAGATTTGATCACGGACTTCTTTGGTGCCCAGGGCTGTACTGATGGCCGGCACCTCGTCTGAAACTAGTTCAGCTCCCGTACCAAATAGATTACGGTTAAAGCTGTAATCGTGCTCGTATCCTGCCATTGCCAAGAAATAATGGTCTTCGATGCTTCTGTCGTATTGTGTATAGGCAGTAAAGACCTGGTAACTGCCCGTACGCAACTCTTCTTCCAGGGAACTCTGGGCAAATCCGATATTTCCGGTTGTGCCGTTGGCAATGCTTGTCGGAACCGGATACTTGTGGTTCGTGGTAGTGCCCGACAGGCTGTTATAGTTGTACTTCACGAAGGTTTTCCATCCTTTGAGGGGTTCTATTTCCGTACCGAATGCGAACCGCGAACTGGAAGTCTGGGTCAGAATCCTTCCGCCATCCATTAAAGCGACCATAATCGGATTGTGGATCGAGCCGTCGATATTGTACATCGGCATGGTGGGCCATAAGACATTTATGGCCATCCAGTAACCGCTTCTGTCATTCCAGACACCGCCGTTGGGGCGGTCTAAGAGATTCTTGGTATGCATACCGCTGAAATCAAATTTCAGCCAGTCGTTTGCCCGTGCTCTTATGTTTCCAATAACATTGTAGCGCTCGTACCGGTCATTTCCCCAACGCATAATGCCGGGTTCGTTAAAATACCCCAAAGAAGTATAGAATTGAACCGCTTCATTCCCCCCTTCCACATTGATATTGTGCTTTTGCTGTATCGACGATTCGAAATATTCCTGGCCCCAGTTCACATTTGCATTGCCATCCCATCTCCCTCTCCAGTGGTTAAAGGGGGGGTGATCGGGATCGTAAGGATACTTGTAGGTTCCTTCGATGTATCCCTTGATCCTGTTTACCTGTTCCTCTCCAAATGTGGGACTCAAGCCTGCATTCTCACGGGCCTGATTAAATACGGTAGCATAAGTGTAGGAATCACACATGTCGGGTGTGTAATAGGGCACATTCAGGGAGGTGTTGTTGCTGTAGGAAAAAGTGACCGGACGATTCGCCCCTTTTTTGGTTTGAATCAGGATAACGCCGAAAGCAGCACGTGAACCATAGATGGCAGCCGAGGAAGCATCTTTTAATACGGAAATGCTCTCAATGGATGAGGGATCCACCAGGTTCATATCCATTTCGACACCGTCTACCAGGACAAGGGGAGAGGAGTCTCCCGTAATTGATCCAAACCCCCTAATCTGGATACTTTGTTGTGATCCAGGCTCACCCCCGCGCATCTTCATGGTAACCATGGTGCTTGGGGAAAGACCCTGAAGCAATTGGGTGGTTTGCGCTGCAGGCCGTTCTGCAAGTTGTTCTCCTTCCACAACCTCCACAGCACCGGTCAGATTCAGCTTCTTTTGGGTTCCATATCCCACAACAACGGCTTCTTCAAGGTCGATAAATTCCGATATCATGGTAATGTTTATTTCTGTTTGATCACCAACGGCAACTTCCTGTGGACGCATTCCGACAAATGAGAACAGAAGTACGGCGCTGGCTGGATCATCAACCTCAATCCGGTATTCACCTTCCAGGTTTGTGACGGTTCCAAGGGTTGTCCCTTTAACGGATACAGATAAGCCGGGAAGCGGATTTCCGCTTTCATCAATCACCTTTCCGGTTATGGTCCTGGGCTGCAGGAAACCGGTATCATCTGAAGGCGTGATGATGACCAGCTTGCTATCGGTGATCTCATAATTCAGTCCCGCATCTGCTAATGAACTTGCAATCAGTTTTAGTGGGGTAGTATTATCCCCTTTCGCTGTAATTCGGATATCCTTCGTTGTTTTATTCAGATATACGAACCTGTAGTATGACATCTGTTCGACAGCAGCCACAAACTCTTCGAAGGATACATTGTCCATGGCCAGATTCACTTTATTGCTCTGAGATAAACCGGCTGCGGATACTTGTATAAAGCCCCAAACAAGCAGGATACTCGACAGTTTCATAATCAGGAGAGCTTTAGTTAAACAGATTGATCCCGGTTCTTTGTTTTTTTTACATGGTTTTTTCATACCTTTGCATTGTGTTAATTGATTATTTCCTAGTTAGTTACACATTCTTGTTGAACCGGAAGACGCCCCCACGTTTTCCGGTTCTCATTTTTAGCAAGTGGGTTTATTCCATTTTATCAGTTTTTATTGATGAATAATCAGCTATAAGCTTCAGGACTATTGACTTATTCTGATTTGATTCTTATTTATCTCATATCGAAAGGAAGATGCCAGTTTCAGAGCTTCCAGGGTTTGTTCAATGTTTTCATCTGTGAAGGTGCCGGTAAAACTCAGATCCAGCAATTCTTCATCCTCAATGGTGATGTCCACATCGAACCATCGTTCCAGTTTGATGACCAGTTCATGCATGGGCTCATTATAGAAGATCAGCTTATCATCCTTCCATGCGGTAAGAATCTGTATATTCTGAGGGATTTCGGCCTTGTTTTCAAGACTGTTGGGCTCAGGAGAAACAGGGGGTTCTTCTTTCAAAGACAGGTCCAATAGCATCAGCTTCCTGGTTTCTTTATCAAAGACAGCCATCTGATTCGGCCTGACAATGGTTTGTTGCTCCAACCTGTTCTGCTGGTCCATTTTTTCAATGACAATTTTACCGGAAACCAGCGTGGTCTCTATATACTTTTCATCGGAAAATGATTTTACGTTGAAGCGGGTACCTTCAACCTTGATGGTAAGATTGTTCTCCGTTTCAACAAAGAAGGGATTGGCGTGCCCGGGTTTGACGCTGAAGTATGCTTCACCTTTAAGAAAAACAGAGCGGTTCTCGCCGGTAAACCGATCGGGGTATTTCAGATAGCTCCCTGAATTCAGTGTTACCACTGAGCTGTCGGGCAGAACAATGGTAGACTTTGATCCGTATTTCGTAACTATTTCGGTATATGCTTCGGGTAATGCCGGTTCGTTAACCTTCAGATAGGCTAAGGCGAAATAGGAACTCAGCAGGGCAACAATAAAGACCGCTGCATATTTCAGCAGATTTATCCTGATTCTTTTGTTTGACAGCCCCTTTGTCCGGATCGTATAATTGACATAATCCATCTCTTCCCTGGTTCTGTCTGGCGGAAGTCCCAGGTTTTTCAGGACCTTTTCAAAGCCCCCCTCCGGGTTGAAACCTTTGGACTGAGTCGGGGATTCCTCCCACTTTTTATATAACCATGCCAGCAATGTTTCGTCCACATCGTTATAATTGATCAGCTCAAATAATTCTTCTGCATCTTCCCGCGAAGTTCTGCCTTCGAAAAACTCCGTAAGCAACTTCTTCAAACGCTCTGTTTTACACATTAAATCTATAATTGACTGGTGTTCAAATTATTATTTCTTGTGAAGACGGTCCGCTGTTTTGCATGAGGTTGTTCTGTCCAGAGAAACTGAATCAGAAGTGCCCGAAATCTTCAGCTACTTCCAATTCGATTTACCCAACTAATCCCATCTCGCTAAGCACTTTTTGGATTCGTCTTCCTGTAATTGAATACAATTATCTTGTAGATGTTAGTGATGGGATTGTGCTTTTTTTTACCGGACTGATGGCCCGGGGGAGAAAAAATGCGCTGCGCTGAATTCAATTGTTATGGTCGTTATCGTCTTTTTGCTTTTGGGATGGGAAAACTGTATCTGCCAACCTGTTCCGCAATTCTTCCAGGGTTTTGCTGATTTGGGTATTTACAGTGTTCACAGAGATACCGAGTTTCTCAGCAATTTCCCTGTATGTCAATCCCTCCATTCTGCTTAGCATAAAAACTTTGCGCCGTTTTTCCGGAATACTGTTCAGGAGCCTTTCGATTTCGAGATTCAGTTCAAGGTAATCGATGTTTCTCTCAATGGAGTTGGAATGGTCCCTTGGACGCGACAGCAGGTAGTTAATATACACCCGTTCATTGGTCTTTTTCTTTATCTCGTTTAGCAGGTTGTTTCTGGCAATTCTGAATATATACCCACTGAAAGACTGCTCGGGATCTATTTCTTTACGTTTTTCCCAGACTTTCATGAAAACGGTTTGTACCATGCCCTCGGCCTCCTCTTTGTTCTTACAGATACTGAAGACAAAACTGAACAGCTTCTTGCAATACCTGAAATACAATTTCTCAAACGCATAGCTGTTGCCAGCTTTCATCATTGAAACCAGTAGTCTCTCTTTATCAGGCATTTATTCCGAGAATTGGAGTGTGATCGGGGGAGGTCTTAGGTTCAAGGTTCGGCCCCTTCCTGCCATATCAACAAAGATATGAACTAGCTAAAATTAGGGATTTTTGATCCCCTTGCAAAACTTGTAAACACGAAACAGATTAGCGAGGCACGAAACGAAGCCAGTGAGAGTACCAGCTCCTGTTCAGATACTCAGGATCGCGGTGACTTTTCTTTTTTAAGTAAAAGCTGAGGACATACAATCACTGATCTAGCGGAGTTAATTGTATCTGTTGAAGGACAGTTTAGCCGACTTGCCTGAGCCCGTTCACAACAGAATTGATTTTTAGAAAAACCAGAAATGGAAAAAACAGACACTATCAGAAACCGGGGAACTGCCCCCGGCCTGAGAAACCTGCAACAATGGGGACTAATAGTATTGCGCATTTTCATAGGATGGCATTTTCTCTATGAAGGGATCGTTAAACTAATGCAGGGAGGGTGGTCAGCCGAAGCCTATTTATTGAATTCCCGGGGTTTTTTTTCGGGATTCTTCCACCAGATTGCATCTCATCCGATGCTTCTTGAAATAGTCAATCTCCTGAATGTGTGGGGACTGATTCTGATCGGGATCAGTTTGTTTCTTGGTTTCTTTGCCCGTATTGGCACTTATGCCGGGATCTTGCTATTGATTTTTTACTACAGTGCCTATCCCCCGATAAAGGGTTTCAACTTTGGTACACCTCAGGAGGGGCACTATCTTTTGATTGACAAGACATTTATTGAACTGCTAGCCCTCACAGTGCTGGCTCTGTTTCCCGGGACCCTGAACATCGGACTTACGGGGCTGCTCAGGAAAGCCAGGCTTTACAAGGGGATTGCCAGATTTGTCAGGATTCCCCGTACCCGGGTAAGGCAGGTAAAAGCATCTGGAACTACTAAGCGGCGAGATCTGCTGAAGCATCTTGCATTTTTACCTTTTGTGGGGGGATTTGCCTGGGCTTACAGGGTCAATGCCAGGTCAAGTTTACCCGATGCTGTTTCCGGAAGCACTTTCCAGTTAAAAGAGCAATCGCTTAATCAGATAGCGGGCACGATGCCCATGGGTACTTTGTTTGAGGGAAAACCTCCGATCAGCCGTTTGATAATGGGAACCAATCACTTATCCGGAACAGCTCATGCCCGTGATTTGGTATATGCCCGCTCCCTGTTCCGGGCTTACAACACTGAAAAGAAAATATTGGAGACCTACATGCTGGCAGAAAAGGCCGGTATAAATCTCTTTTTTGCAAGCGATTACTTAAACCAGTACAGAAGAATATTTGGCGGCAATTTCCAGACCTGGAAGAATGTGTCTCCGTCTAAAGATGATGTTCGCACTTCGGTTGACCAGGCCATTGATATGGGAGTGGACTATATATTTATTCTTGGTGCCAGTTGTGACAGATTGGTGCATGATGGTCATGTCGATGTCGTAGTAAAATGCATGGACTATATCAGGCAACAGGGGTATCCGGTTGGTCTTGGGGCACATACCATCCAGGCAATGATCGCAGCTGTAGAGGCTGGTGCGGAACCGGATTTTTACTACAAGACAATGCATCATGACAATTACTGGTCTGCCCATCCCATGGAAAATCGGAAGCCCTATTTGTGGAGTTCAAATACAAGTGAAGACCACAATGAATTTCACGACAATATGTGGTGTTTGTTTCCCGAAAAAACAATAGAGTTTATACAAAACGTCAAAAAGCCTGTCGTAGGCTTTAAGGTCCTTGCCGGGGGGGCCATTCCTCCTGAAGATGGGTTTCAGTATGCTTTTGATAATGGAGCCGATTTTATCGAAGTGGGCATGTTTGACTTCCAGATTGTTGAAGATGTCAATCTGGCCATTCAAAGTGTTGAAAAAGCCAGGAACAGGCTTCGCCCCTGGTATGGATAGTATCCGAATCAGACATTCATTGAACGCCTGTGCCCGTTTTTTATGGAGTTGTTTTATTCCATTTAACATGAATGGGCACCGAACAAATTCAATCCTTTTTTTAATTTCGTTGTTCGTCACACATGAAGAGCCTTATTTTGGCCTGACGATTTGAGTTGAAATTGTGGGGTTTTACTTTGTACCCAGCATCAAACCATCAATCAAGGCATATATTTTCGCTCAGCCTACAGACTTACCACCTGTGCAGTCTTCGGAAGGATCTTGACAGAATACGCTGAAAACAGCCTGGGCTGGCAGAGAACCTGTCTAAGGTAAAAAAAATGAGAATAACAGGTATTCGTTCTTTTAACTCTTAGAAAACTGGGTATTTTTGGATGGAGATACCCGGCCCGGGTTTTTTCGAATGAAATAGGTCTGTTAAATCGAAGCTGGTATGGCACTGGACAAGCGTGTTTCTGACGTCGAACTGGTTGAAAAGTTAAGAAAGAGCGATCTCGAAGCTTTCGATGTGATATTTGATAAGTATAGTAACCGGCTTTTCGGATTTGCGCTTAAATATTTAAAATCAAAGGAAGAAACCGAGGAGCTTGTGCAGGATGTTTTTCTGAAAATATGGGAAAACCGGAAAAAGCTGAAAAGGGGGGCTTCCTTAAAGTCCTATCTGTTTACCATCTCTTATCACAACATTTGTAAATACTTTAGAAGAAAGCACCTTCAGGGGAAATTGAAAGAAGATATTGGTTTGTTTAGTGACATCTCGGTGGATATGGAAGAACAGATAGACTATCATTCGATTCTGGAACAGATCGAAGAACTGATTGAGAAATTACCTCCGAAGCAAAGGGTAGTCTTTGAAAAAAGCCGGAAAGAAGGAAAAAGCAGCCGTGAGATTGCCAGGGAAATGAATCTCGCTCCGGGCACAGTTGACAATCTCATTTCGATGGCCTTAAAGTTCTTACGGAAGCATATTTCCGGGAACACTCTGGGCCTTTCACTTTTTTTCTCTGTGTTCCTCTGTTAATTAAAGTGTCTTCGGTTTTCAAGACATGGGATAAACAGGATGCTTAAAGCAATCCGGGTTTTCCGCAGACCTTTGCAGTCGTATCAGTCTCCTTCCCGCAGCCCCTCGTGAAGGTTTTGTAAGTAGCTTGTTTAGATGCCATGACAATTAATGCCTTACCTTGGATTTCTCAGATAGAATGAATTTTTATCGTGAGACTTTTCCCCTTCGTTGCTATTACTATACAGAGGGCCAGCTTATAAGCCAGTCTTCTTTGGGATGCTTGTAAATTTTAAAATAGATGAATGATTAAGACGGCTGATTTTGAAAAACTTGTTCGCTTCAGCAAGGGGCTTTCCGATGAGGAAGAAGCCCGTTATGTTTGTTCTCTTTTTGCTGAAAACGAGGACAACAGGGAACTGGAGCATCATATAAAGGGTGAGTGGAAGAGTTACCTCGAAAACGATAAGGGAGAAGATTTCCATCTTTCCTACCTGCTCGACCGGATTCACCACAGAATGCATTTCATTGAAAACCGGGAAAACCAATCGATAACTCGGAAAATTTTCCGTTTATATTCCGTGGCTGCAGCCATATTGTTGCTTCCCCTCCTGATTGCCGGAGGCATTTGGTTTGCAGGAAAGTCTCCGGAGGAAGGGGTTGTTGTTACAGAAAAGCCGGTAACTTCTACCATTTACGCTCCCCTGGGATCGAGAATACACTTTTCCCTGCCCGATGGAACTGAGGGATGGCTGAACAGTGGCTCTTTTCTGGAATACAGCCTCCCTTTCAGCAAGAACAGGCAGGTGAAAATCGGAGGCGAAGCCTGGTTTGACGTGGCACAAGATGCCTCTCATCCCCTCGAAATTCTTGCAGGGAATTCGAAAGTGAGGGTATTGGGTACAAAGTTTAACCTGAATGCCTATCCGGATGAAAACTACGTGGAGGTGGTGCTTGAAGAGGGTAAAGTGGAGTTTGCTGTACCAGGGAGTTCATACGCCGTTGAAATGCAAGCCAATGAACGGCTTGTATACAACGGAGTATCTGTACATATCGCACCAAGCGATCCTTCCAAGTATGGTGCATGGATAGAAGGCAAATTGGTATTCAGGGGCGATCAAATGCCTGAAGTGGCGAGGCGTATTGCAAGATGGTACAACGTGGAAGTGGAACTGGTCGATAGGGATCTGGAGAATGACATTATCAGGGGGACCTTTCAGGATGATTCGCTCGAAGACCTGCTCCGCTACATGAGCATGACTTCAGCCATCCGTTACCAAATAGTTGGCCGAAAAATACTGGCCGACGGAACTTTTCAAAAGAAAAAGGTGCTCTTGTACCGGAAAAAAATGCAAAAAAAGAGTTAGTCATGAATGCACGAGACCGACCTTAAACGCAAAAAAAGGAAATCGCGGCCACGATTTCCTTAAAAAACTGGTTACAATTTTTTAACTCTTAATCGTACAAATCTATGAAAAAAAGTGAATTACCAGATGAACGGGATTTCAGTTGTCTAACGAAAGCATCCAGAGTCATGCGAATAACTTTATTTTTGATGCTTGCTTCAGTCCTTCAAACATTTGCGCACGAAGCTTACTCTCAAAAAACGAAACTTTCGCTGGACTATGCCAATACCAGGCTGGAGGTTGTGCTGGATGATATTGAAGAGCTTTCCGAGTTTTTCTTTCTTGCCAACGAAAAACTGGTGGACCTCAATCGCATCGTCAGCCTTTCGGTAGAAAACGAAAGAATTGATGCCATTCTTGATAGGCTTTTTGCCGGTACAGACGTGGTTTATACCATTACTGATCGGAAGATTATTCTGGCACCATTGTTTTTGGCAGAAGGGCAGCAAGCGCAACAGAAAACTGTTTCCGGGAAAGTAATCGATGAAACGGGGCAGCCATTGCTTGGTGTGACGGTTCTTGTTAAAGGCACTACCCTTGGAACAATTACCAATGAAGATGGTGAATATACTTTTGCCGATCTTCCGAAGGACGCAACGCTTCAATTCTCTTTTGTAGGCATGATTACCCAAGAGGTGGAAGTGGGCAATCAATCTACTGTAAATATTACCATGATGCCTGATGCCATCGGTATCGAAGAAGTTGTGGCCATTGGTTATGGTACTTTAGAGAGAAATAAGATTTCCACATCAATTGGTAGTATTGCGCCTGAGAAAATTAAAACACAGGTCACCAGTTCAATCGACCAGTCACTGGAAGGGCAGATTGCCGGATTAAGTGTCAGGCAAACATCAGGAGCTCCCGGAGGTGGTTCTGAATTGCGAATTCGGGGCGCCGGGTCTATCGGGGCCGGTGACCAACCTCTGTTTGTGATCGATGGAATTCCAATGCAGGGCATTTACGACAAACATCGTTCCCCTTTAACCTTGCTAAATCAAAATGACATTGAATCTATCGATGTGTTAAAAGGAGTTTCAGCAACTTCAATTTACGGGTCACGCGGTTCAAATGGCGTTATATTGATCACTACGCGTAGAGGTAAATTGGGTAGAACCGAAGTATCATTCTCAGTCAGAACAGGTATTGAGAATATGCTGAGTTCAGAAAGACTGGATCTGATGAATGCAGAGGAATTTGCACAATGGCGTAAAGAAGACGCTTATGAAGAAGCTGCTTTCTATGGCTATGAGATTTCAGAAAGTGATATTCCCGAAGTTTACAGAAACCCTGAAGCCCTGGGGGAAGGTACAGATTGGCAGGACGTTATGACCAGAACTGCGCTCAGGAGAGACTACAATCTTACGGTTACTCATGGTGCCGGGGATTTTAGGGGCTTTTTCTCCATGGGCTATTTAGACAATCAGGGGATTGTGAAAGAAACAGATTTTGAGCGAATTTCAATGCGGGCTAATATGTCGTATGAGCCTAATAAAGTTGTTGCTGTCGGGATGAATGTGGTTCCTACGATCAGGACATGGCATAATCAAGTCGGAGGAAACAGAGGCACTATATTTGGCAGCGCATTTATGTCGTCTCCCCTCGATGGACCATACAAAGAAGATGGTGCATGGGAGCGTGATGTTGAAGGTTACTATGAAGGCGATTGGGATCTGGATATCTGGTCTCCGGGAACTTTCAGTAATGTTAACCCACTTTATGCATTGCATAAACAAGTCGATGTTACCCGGGATCTGAATTTACGCTTTCAGCCTTATGTCACCTTGAGTCCGATTAAAGGCTTATTGTTGAAGTCGGCGTATAATATCGATTTAGGCCACTATTCCCATGAGTATTTTCGCCAGTCAACCATCAGTTCCATTTACAGCCCGCCACCACGGGCAACAGAAGGCTACTACCGTACATACAGAGGATTAGGATGGCAATTTGAGAATACTGCTACTTATGATAATCAGTTTGGTGATCACAGCCTAACTGTATTGGCAGGTTATACCAGGGAGCATCATAATGGTTACTCCAGTTATATCAACGGGGATCAATTCCCGAGCGATGCAATCAAAACAATCAGTGCTGCTACTGAGCAGTGGGGATATACTCGCGAGTCAAATTGGTCCTTAATTTCTTACCTGCTTCGCTTAAGTTATGATTATAAAGCTAAATACCTTTTCACAGGGACAGTGAGAAGAGATGGAAGTTCCCGTTTTGGTTCTGAGCGGAGATGGGGGTATTTCCCATCGGCATCAGTGGGCTGGAACATAAGTAAGGAAAGCTTTTTCCCAAGTCCGGAATGGCTTACTAATCTGAAATTTAGAGTGAGCTATGGTTACAGTGGCAATAACTCAATAGGTAACTACACCTGGCTACCGACCCTGGAAACAAACAATTATACATTTGGCGGTTTAGTTGCCGATGGGAAAAGGGTTACTTCAATGGCAAACTATAATTTAGGTTGGGAGAAATCAAGAGAGTTTGATGCGGGCCTGGACCTGATACTGTTCAAAGGAAGGTTATCCCTGGTTATTGATTACTATAACAAGATTACTGAAGATATGCTATGGGCAGTTGCTGTTCCTATCTCTTCAGGATTTTCATCGGTGCAGGACAATATTGGAGAAATTCGAAACCGCGGACTTGAGTTTACACTTAGTTCAACAAATGTAGCTAAAGGCGATTTTAGGTGGAATACAGATTTCAACATCTTCTTTAATAGAAATAAAGTATTGGACATGGGGGATGTTGGTCGAATTCAGACCGGTCACCGAAGTTATTCGCTTACAATAGAAGGTCAACCCATGGCAATGTTCTATGGATGGAAAAGTTTAGGGATCTTGAATAATGCGGAGGAAGTTGCCAAATATGCCACTTTTCCGGGTCAGGTTCCAGGCACCCCTCGTTATCAGGATCTGGATAATAGTGGGGTGATCGATCAGGATGATAAAATGATTATTGGGAATCCACATCCTGACTTCAGAGGAGGACTAACCAATAGCTTCCGCTACAAAAACTGGGACCTGAATATTGCCATGAGTTTTGCACATAATTTTGATATATGGGCACAGCTTGAAGAAGATGTGCTCAATCTGGATGGTGTATTTAATGTACTCAGAGAGGTAAAAGAGAGATGGCGCTCTCCCGAAGAACCAGGTAACGGACGTGTTGCTGCTTCTTTCCATGAAACGAAATTTGACAGGTGGGAGAATTCAGACTGGGTCTACAATGCTTCTTTCTTAAAAGTTCAAAACATAACCCTGGGCTATAATTTTGATGGAATTGATTTCGTGAATAGGCTTAGATTGTATTTATCTGTCCAAAATGCTTTTTTGCTTACAAACTATCCTTATGGGAATCCTGAAGCAAGTGTTTATGGTGATAACTCTTTGGTTAGAAATTCACTGTTATCCGACTAAATCTTGAAGTCGGTTATTTTTCTTCTGTATAGCCCATAAACAGGGCTTATGTTTTTCATTTCTCAAATTGACCTCCCCCC